>OKRU01000396.1_pt1 | contig 43742 bp, 29 predicted proteins | sample 1601131 | NCBI WGS metagenome assembly OKRU01 (sample SAMEA3541558, study PRJEB24748) | human gut metagenome | biome: human gut; feature: human-associated habitat; material: faeces | place: China | collected 2012
TTCTCTCTTCCTCACGGATTTTCTGTAAGATCACGTTCTTGGCATTCTGTGTTGCGATACGTCCGAACTCTTTGGATTTCACTTCTACATTTACAATGTCATCCAGTTCGTATTTGGAGTCGATCATCTTCGCATTGACAAGGCTGATCTCCTCAACCGGATCTTCCACTTTCTCTACAACTTTTTTCTCCTGAAATACATGATATTCACATGTTTCCGGATCAATGTTAACTTTTACGTTTTCAGACTTTCCAAAATGGTTCTTGCATGCAGTGATCAGTGAGTTCTCGATTGCCTCAAGTAAAGTCTCTTTGCTGATATTTTTTTCCTGTTCTAATATATTTAACGCTTCTAACAATTCATTATTCTTAGCCATTATTTTATCCTCCATTATTTTTTCTGTTATTTTACGCTAAAAATCAAAAGCCAGGCGGATCAGTGCGATATTGGATTTTTCAAATACCATCTCTTTTCCGTCTTTCTGCTCAATTGTCACTGTATCGGCATCGTATGCTTTTAAAATGCCGTAAAATTCTTTTTCCCGGTCAATCGCACGGTAGGTTCTGATCTCCAGTTCCTTCCCCATGCTTCTTATATAGTCTTTTTCTTTTTTCAGTGGTCTTCCAAGACCCGGAGAGCTCACTTCAAAGGTATAGGAACCTTCTACATAATCCTCTCTGTCAAGAATCTCATTCATCTCCCTGGATACATCTGCGCAGTCGTCGGAAGTGATTCCGCCTTCTTTGTCAATGTAAACCCGTAAATACCAGGTACTTCCCTCTTTCACATATTCCACATCCACAAGTTCAAAGTTTCTGCGGTCTAAAATCGGGGTGATGAGTTCTTCGGTGCGTGCTTCATACATCTCTTTTTTCGACATGTGTACACCTCTTCCTTCCATATTCAGTTTTTTCGTGTTCCATCACGCTGCTGTCTCCTAAACATAAATTGAGAGAGGGTTCTGCCCTCTCTCAATCAAGTCAACGTGTTAACATAAATAAGGTAACACTCTTTCTTCTATTTTGCAAGCTTTTTATTGAAAAAAGCATTTAAAAATGCCAGAAACAATGTTTCTGGCATTCCGGGTTGGGCTGTTATAAAAATAACAGAGCAGTTCGTAGGGGAATCGAACCCCTGATTCCGCCGTGAGAGGGCGGCGTCTTAACCGCTTGACCAACGAACCATGCTTGCATAATATAACATAGCAAAGACAAAAATGCAAGCATTATTTTATATTTTTTTACATTTTTCTGATTTAACCGGCTTACACTGTAAACTGATCCATGATCTCATTCAGTTTTGTCACAACATTGTGCAGGCTTTCGATCGCAGTATGGATATTTTCCATCTCCACGCTCTGCTGGTCAACTTTTCCTAAAATATCCTGACTGGATGCAGCCAGTTCTTCTGTCTCGGAAGAAATATCTGAAAACCGATCCACAACTTTTGCTTTATTTGAATTCAAAATTCCTACTGCACCTTCCAGTCCCTGAACAGCTGCACCAACATCATCGATCTCCTGATTGATCTGTTCAAATACGGCACGGGTATCACCCATAACTCCCATACACTTTTCTGTCTCATCTTTCATGGAGAACATCTGACTGCTTACCACTTCAATTTCTTTCTGGATCTCCAGAATAATAGCAGTGATGTTGGTAGTGGCATCACTGGTCGCACGTGCAAGCTTACCGATCTCTTCTGCAACAACAGCAAATCCCTTTCCGGCTTCTCCGGCTCTTGCAGCCTCAATACTTGCATTCAGTGCCAATAAGGACGTCTGCTCTGCAATACTGTTGATTGTCTGCGAAATATCATCGATCGTGCGCGAGCGTTCTTCCAGATCAGCCACTGTGCTGTATGCTTCATCCTGAAGCTTTCTCGTCTTTTCAAACTGCTCTCCCAGCAGTTCGATTGCCTTGACACCTGTCTCACTCTGTGCCATTGTCTTCGTCGCACTGTTATTCATATTGGCTGTGTGCAATGCAATCTCGTCAATCTCCTTCGCAAAATCGTTCAACGACATATTGGCTGTCTGGATCTGGTCTGCCTCCTCACTGACTGCTGACAGCACCTCATCGATCAGGTTCTTGACATAAACATTATTATCCAGCAGGGTAGAAACGGAAGAATTCACAATATCATACTGCTCTGACAAATTCGTGGAGGAGTCGCCCATCTGCTGTATAATATGTCCGAGTGTCTTCTGCAGCTCCAGCACATCATGGTTCATTCTTCCAAGCTCATCCTTCTGTCTGTTTTCCTTGATGTCAATTTCCTTTAAATTCAGTTCCTGTAAATGATTGATCTGCTTCTGGATCTTCAGGATCGGTTTTGTTATGCTTCCGGCATACAAGATCACAAGTACTGCTGCAATTACCGATGACAGGACAGTAACCACAACGAGAACCATAAGCATTTCGTTCGCTGCACTGTTATAAGCGGCAACAGGTGTGACCAGAACCTCTTTCCATCCGCTTCCTGCAACTGTGGCAGCCTTCAGGTATTTGGCTTTGCCGTCATAGTCCGTAAATGCTCTCTGGGACGTCATTGCCTTCTCGTATGCTCCGCCGATCAGATCGCTTACATTCACTACATTCTCACCAGTTGATATAAACTCACTGTTCGGATGCATTAAAATGGCGCCATTCTCATTATAAATAAAACTGTAACTGCCATCCGAAGTATCGGTGATCTCGTTCATCATATCAAACAATGTGCTCAGCTTCAGATCCATATTGACTACGCCTTCCATGCCGGAGCCTGTATGGAACATCTTAGACACACTGATGATCAATTCTCCAGTGACTGCATCCACATAAGGATCGCCAAAATACTTCTCTCCACCTGCCGCTTTTGCATCCGTATACCACGGTCTTCCCGTACAGTCCCATCCAGCTTCCGGTTTCCAGCCAGTACCATCAATAAACAGCTTATTTTCAAAACCTACATTGACATTGATCGCATTCACGTTATTATTTGTGTACTGTTCCATAACCGGGCGGATCGTCACCTCATCGATCAGGCTCTTTGCCTCCAAAAAGGTACATGCTGCATCCACATCACCTGTATTTTCCTGAAGCCAGCTGTCGATCATAGACGCATAATACTCTGCCTGCTGCTCATGCAGCCTGTCGTTTGTGTCTGTCAAAGCAGACCTGCTGAAAATGGAAGACACTGCCATTGCAATTGCCAGACATCCCACACATATCAGCAGAAAAAATAATGTTAATCTTGTTCTGATACTTTTCAAACCCCATGTTCTCCTTTGTTCTTCCCCAGTTTTCACAAAACTCTTTCAAAACTGCTTATTTTCTCTAGTATAGCACTCTTCCACCGATTTGCAAAGTACAAACCGCCTTTTTGTACATCAAAAAAGGAAGCACATAAATATGCTTCCTTTCATGACATTAGCAGTTCGTAGGGGAATCGAACCCCTGATTCCGCCGTGAGAGGGCGGCGTCTTAACCGCTTGACCAACGAACCAAGTACTCATTTAATATAACACATGGATATGTATATTGCAACCTTTTTTTCACTATTTTTCAAATTTTTTATAAAAAACATTAAATTGAAACAAATTGTACAATTTAAGAGCCCGCAGCAACTGCTGCGAGCCCTGTAAAATCAACATTATTCACGATGCATAGAGAAACTATCCATATCATAGTTCTTTAAGTTTTCATGGATTCCACGTCCATCTGCATTGCTGATCAATGCATCTCTGTTCTTCTTGGAAGAGATCTGATCGTTGAATGCACTTGGTCCGCCAACACATCCGCCTTCACATACCATACCTTCGATGAAGTCTTCCTGTAATCTTCCGGCTTTCATTAATAACAGAGCTTTCTTACACTCTGCAGCACCATTACACTGGCATACCTTTGCATCGATCTCATCTTCAGATTCTTTTAAACTCTGAAGAACTGCTGCTGTTACACCACCTGCATTGGCAAATCTCTTACCATATACAGAAGATTCCTGATAGCTGTTCTCATCCGGTTCTAATGCCACGCTCTTCGCTTTCATGATGGCACGGATTTCAGAATAAGTTAATACATAATCCGCATTGCCTTCGATCTTCTGGTCTTCTACCTCAGATTTCTTTGCGATACATGGTCCGATAAATACGGTAACTGCCTCCGGATCTTTTGCTTTGATCAGACGGGATACTGCAGCCATCGGGGAAATCGTGGTAGAAATATTGTCTGCAAGCTCCGGGAAATGACGTCTTACCATATTGACAAATGCAGGACAGCAGGAAGTCACTTTCTTCTTGCCTTCTTTGTAAGCTTCTGCCCACTCTTCTGCCTCATAAGCAGCTGTCATATCTCCGCCGAGACCAACTTCGAAGAAACCGTCAAAGCCAACTGCTTCCATTGCTTTCTTCCAGCTGTTCATTGTGATATCATCACCGAACTGTCCCTCTGTTGCAGGAGCAGCCATGGCATAAACTTTTTTATTTGATTTTAATGCTTCAACTACTTTTACAATATAGGTCTTAGATCCGATCGCACCAAATGGACAGCTGTGGATACATTTTCCACAACGGATACATTTCTTCTCGTCGATAACGGAGATTCCGTACTCGTCATATGTAATTGCATTGACCGGACAACTGAATTTACATGGTCTCTTTAAGTGTGCGATTGCATTGTATGGACAGGCCTGTGCACATTTACCACACTCTTTACATTTCTGTGGGTCAATGTGGGAACGAAGTCTTCCTGGCTCGATCGCACCAAATTTACATGCATTGATACATGCCTTTCCAAGACAGTTCTGGCAGTTTTCTGTCACTGTATAGCTGGAGATTGGACAATCTTCACAGGCAGAACTTATTACCTGGATCACGTTACCGTCATCCACTGGACCAGGAGCTTTTCCCTCTGCCAGTCTGACTCTCTGTCTGATAATCTCTCGCTCTTTATAGATACAGCAACGGAACTGTGCTGTTGGTCCTGGGATTAATTGGTTTGCAATGTAGTCTTTCTTCTCCTCAAGCTCACCTGCAAATGCAAGTTTTGCCACTTCATAAAGCACATCGTGTTTGATTCTAATCACATTTTCATCAGCGTACATTGTAAATACCTCACTCATTTTTGTTCGTTAATTTTTTAACCATCTAAGACATTATATCGAAAATGTATGGAATTACAAGTACCTCTGATGTTTTTATTGTAATACATAAGCTTTTTGTGCAAAGTAACAATTTTCCCTGCACTTTTTTGTGTAATTAGTTCAGTGACTATCTAAAGCAATCCGTCCCCCTATTCAAATACCGTCATCTCATCCGCGATTCCCATCGTCGATCTCCGGTGGGACACGAGAAGAATCGTTTTCTCCTCTTTTTCTGCCTGTAAACTCTTTAAGATCATGCCCTCATTCAGACTGTCGATATTGCTCGTCGGCTCATCTAATAAGATCACTTCACAGTCATGCAGGAATGCCCTCGCAATTCCGATACGCTGTCTCTCCCCGCCGGATAAAGAGCTTCCAAGTTCTGCTACATTTGTCTCATATCCATTTGGCAGGGAGCAGATAAACTCGTGGACAGACGCTTTTTTTGCCGCCCCGATCACTTCCTCGCGCGTTGCGTCTGCCTTTGCAACTTTGATATTGTTTTCGATCGTATCGTGGAATAAAAATGTCTCCTGCGTCACGTAAGCGATATGTTTCCGCAGAGATTCCGTGTTGATCGCATTGACATTGTCCACTCCATAACGGATGTTTCCACCGTCCGTCTCGTAAAAACGCATGAGAAGCTTTAATAACGTAGATTTGCCACAACCGCTCTTTCCGAGAATTCCGTGAATTTTGTTTTTTGCAAACACCTGTGTAAAATCAGATAAAATCGGTTCTTTTCCATAGGAAAAGTCCACCTGCTCGCAGGTGATATCCCCGGAAACAAATTCCGTTCCTACCTCGACATCGCAGACTGCCGGCTCTTCCTCCAACAGATTCAACACACGGTTTCCACATGCAAGTGTCTGATTCAAGTTGTTCGACAGCGCGGAAAGTGCCGCTGTCGGTCCGAAGGAGCTCATCATCGCAATGACGGCGGCCACCGCCTGATACCCTGCAATGGCTCCACGTTCCGTGAGATAAGAACCTGCACACGCCATAACCACGCCGGAGGCGAGAATCACCCAATCCGTTAAGATACGCTGTGTCTTTTCCTGATTTTTAAGGGTCCGGTTCACCCGCTCCAACGCATCGGTCTGCTCCGACATAACCTTCATGCGCTCCCCCTGTCTCTCATACTGAATGGTTTCTTCGAGACCGTAAAGGTTATCCAGCACCGTGGTATTTAATTTTCCAAAAGAATCCCGGTAATTTTTTCCATAGGCGCTTCCTCTCCTTCCGTTCCACAATGGAATCAGAACACCGACGATCAGGTATAAACAGAATGCGATTACCGCAAAAACCACTGACATGCTTCCAAGGTAAATGCACATCACTACAGATGTAATAAATGTAATGGCAATCGGTGAGATTGTGTGTGCGTAAAACACTTCTAAAAGTTCAATATCACTTGTGATGATAGAAATTAAGTTTCCTTTTTCGCTTCCGTCAAGCTTTGCCGGGGATAGTTTTCTAAGTGCGGTAAATACCTGATGTCTTATGCGCGCCAAAAGCTTAAATGCAATAAAATGGTTGCACGCCTGCTCTGCATAACGCAGCACGCCACGCAAAACTGCAAACACCGCCATTAACGTGATAATAAGTGTCAATGACATTTTTCCATAATATCCGGTGACAGTCAGAAGTCCATAACCGCCGAGTACCGTAATAAATGTTGCCATGAGATTGCCAATGCAGCCCATGAGCACCGCTAAAAGCATGATGCCAAGCATTGGTTTTATCATTCCAATCAGCCCTGCCATAACCGCAAAGCCACTTCGATTCCTGTTCATAAAGCCTCCTTGTTTTGCGAAGCAAAATCCGAACTCTTGTGAGGAGAGGATTTTTGTCTCCTTATTTTGCGAAATTTTCAAGTTCCTTCTGGGCAAGGAAAAGTTCTCTGTAATATCCGTGCTTCTCCATAAGCTTCTCATGCGTGCCGCTTTCTTCCACAATGCCGTCTTTCATCACAAGCACCTGGTCTGCATTCACAACGTTTGCCAGACGGTGTGAGATCAGAATGACCGTCTTCTCCTTTGCAAGCACTGTGATTACTTCCATAATCTTGTTTTCACTCTCCACATCCACATTCGAAGCTGCCTCATCAAAAATATAAATATCGCTGTCATGCAGCATGGCTCTCGCTAATGCCACCCTCTGTTTCTGACCACCGGAAAGATTTGCTGCCTTCTCTGTGATCTCCATAGAAAGACCGCCCTTTTCCATAACGGTGTCATAGAGTTCCACCTGTTTTAAAGCCGCATACATTTTATCTTCATCCGGCGACTTCATCGCCATAGCAAGATTATCCCTTAATGTTCCTGCAAACAGATAACTATCATGCCGGACACGGGTTATTTTCTTATGTAAAAAGGCTTCTTCCAGCTCCTTTACCTGCACACCACCAATGGTGATCTCTCCGCTGTTCTCACCCAGATCTCCCATTAAAAGCGATGCGGTCGTGCTCTTTCCGCAGCCGGAAACTCCGACAATTGCCGTAAAGCTTTTTTCCGGAATCGTAAATGAAACATCCTTTAACACCTGCTGATGTTCCTCATAACCGAATGTCACGTGTGAAAAACAAATCGTATCTCCATCACAGGAAGTCTTCGTTCCTTTTTCTTTTTCTGCACTGTCTGACAGGGCAAAAATCTTGTTTGCCGCCTCATTTCCGTTCATTGCAATATGAAAAAAAGAACCGAGCATACGCAGTGGCAGGAAAAATTCTGCCGACACCATAATGATAAAGAAACACTGTGCCAGCGAAATTGCACCGGCTCTTAGTTCCAGAACACTTAAGATCATGCCGATAGCTGCTCCACCGTAAGCAACGATATCCATGACACTGATAGAGTTCAACTGCATGATCAAAACACGCATCGTGACTTTTCGGAATTTTTCTGCTTCCTCGTCCATTTTCTTCTCATAGCGTTCGTCTGCCTGATAAATTTTCAACGTGGTCAGTCCCTGCAGATTTTCCAGAAAAGAATCACCAAGCTCTGTGTAAGTACCCCAGTATTTTTGCAGCATTTTCTTGGCAAACTTCTGTACTGCCACGATTGAGATTGGAATTAACGGCACACACAGTAACAGCACTGCTGCTACTTTCATGCTCATCGTACCAACGATCACAAATAACGTGAGTGGTGCCAATAAACTGTAAAAAAACTGCGGCACATATTTTCCAAAATAGATCTCCAACTGGTCAACGCCCTCTGTGCTGATCTGAACTGCCTCCGAAGTAGCAATATTCTCATGGTATTTTGTGCCTAACCGCATCAGTTTTTCATACGTCAGTTCACGCAGTCTGCGTTTCACATTCGAAGATGCCTGAAATGATAATTTCTGGTTGACTGTGTTTGCAATGCCGCGTACCAGCATGACTGCGATCAGCGTCACCGGCAGTATCCAAAGCAGCTTTCCCTGTGTCTGTCCCTGCAGCAAATTGCTAACAAAGAGGGCTAACGCAAAAACAAGCACAACATTTGCCAACAGTGTGATCCACTGTGTCATGACCATGCCTGCTACTAATTTTTGATTTTCTTTAAATTCTTTTAAGAGTCTTTTGTGGAACATGTTTTACTCCGTTTCTTATTGATTTATTTTATATGAATGACCGGTCCTGTTGCTTTTTCAGCTCTTGTTTCTGTTTTAATGTAATGACTGCGTGCTTAATCGCAAGCACAGGGTGATATAACAGCATACGCGGACCTGCATACCGCATCACTTTCCGGATTTTTTCTTTGTTTTCTTTTGAATAGCAATGCACTTTACAGGCACTGCAAAAAGTTTTTGTTTCCATAAAAGGACATTTGTCTGTGCGCAGATTGCAGTAACTGGTCAGTTCTTCACAGTCTTTGCACAATGACTTTCCTTTTGTATGATGATTTCCATGACAGTATATCCGGATCATCAGATCTACCGCCTTTTTTTCATGCTCCCGTTTTTCTTCTGATGTCATAGTCTTTCTTATCCTTTTGTTACATTTTCGTCATTTGCTTTTCATGTATTTTGTAATTTATTCTTCTGGAATAAGTCTCTCGTTCTGGCTTTCTTCCTCAGACTCTTCCACTGTCTTGATCTTAGCCAAGAAATAATACAAATGTCCTGCTGCGATCACCACGATGATTGCTTTTGCATACCATACCGGCGAAAAAAGAAAACCTGCCAAGAATATAATTCCAAGTGTTGCCATCGCCTTACGCTTTGTCTCTTTTGTCATTGCTTTTCGATTCAATGCCTGATCAATGTATTTATCGTATAACTTAGTCGAGACAAACCATTTATGAAACCTCTCCGAACTTTTTGCAAATAACGCTGCCGTCAAAAGCAAAAACGGCGTCGTTGGCAGAATCGGAAGAACAATCCCTGCAATACCAATTCCAAGGAATAAAAACGCCAGTACTAAATAAATTGCGCGAATTATTTTTTTCATATCGTGCTCTCTTTCTATGTAATCTTTTTTTCTTTTGATTAGTTTTATCTAACCGTTAGCTAGGTTAGAATACGCTAACACGTTTGTATTTGTCAACCAAAAAATCTTACCAATCCGCCATTTAGCTTCGCATCATCCAAAATATAGTTGAATTGTTTTTTCAATTTTTTCTGTAGTTAATGGGTTTTCTTTTGTCTCAAATGTTACTATTAATTGATCTAATGGATATATTTGATTTGATAAATAGAATTCCAGTTTTGCACATGCGTCCCGGTAATATTTTGCATCATCCATCATTCCAAAATGCTCCCAATATAGCATTTTACCTGTTTTGGGATGTATTAATGTAAAATCAGGATATATATCACGATTACCTAAATGCAATTTACTTTCGTACCGGTATGGTATATGCCTCTGCTCTAACAGCATAAGAATCATTGCTTCCGATTTCGAACGTACATAAATGCCAGAACATGTTTTATGAATAAGCTGTTCCTGATGAAATGTATTTGTCTCGTAATTTTGATGCATCCATTCTTCGAATTCCTGCACAGCATTTTTAAAATACGGTTCTAGCAATTCCTGAAAACCGCTTTTCGTCAATAATTCTTTCTCTGCCGTATTATCTGAATGATGCCTCAAATAAAAATTGATTGCCATTCTTTCACTCATCATTTCCTGAAGTTTTAACTTTTCATATCTTTTGAGTGCCAGTTGCTCTGCAAACTTCCGTTTCTTTTTCGGAATATATTGTCTTTCACCGTTTTCGCTCAAATACCACTTCACATGATCATCTGATTTGCAGCAAATAAGTTTTCCTTTTGGATATTTTTTTATTCTTTTTTCCAATTCACCAATTTGTCTTTCCAAAAATGCTTTTTCCTCTAAAGCCTGTTGATAAATACTTATAGTGTTCTCCATCCTTTCTCATTTGGGAATGCTGCTGAAATAGCTGAATGGGTCAGATTGATAAGATTTGTTTATCATACCCTATTATCATGGAACTTACAAGTGATTTTGCGCAAAAAAGGATAATATTGAATATTATGGTGTGGCAGGGTCTATCAGAGAACTTAAGAACACTTAACCAAAAATGGCAAAATAATAACACGTTGTATCTATACAAAATAATTATGTAAAAATACTCCTTTTTTTCTGCTCAAACTATCCCTTTTTTAACTAAATGTATCTATATCATTTTTTCATCATAAGTGATTCCATTAATAAAAGAAAAAATCATTCAAAGTAAAAGATTGAATGATTTTTCCTTTTATTTATAGAGTTTTTTCGAAACATTTTTTCTATATGAATCTATTCTGACATTTTATTTTGTTTGTGAAATAATTCACAGGGTCTTTTATGTCATTAATTTTATATAGAATCTTTTCATTTAAATATTTTAATTTTAACGTGCTGCCTCCAAAACTTTGCGCTTATTTGGCACGAACTTCTATCGAAAGTTCCATTCGCTCAAATACCCTCTTGATGTTTCCCACTTACTTCCGATTATAATACACATCTCTATCCACCGCCTTATTCCACGAGGCAACGATCGTCGTGCAGACAGCGTCTCCTGTGATGTTGACTGCGGTACGTGTCATATCAAGGATTCGGTCGATACCCATGATCAGCGCGATTCCCTCGATTGGAAGTCCAACGGAATTAAATACCATCGTCAGTGTGATCAGTCCCACACTCGGCACTCCGGCGGTTCCGATGGAGGCAAGTGTTGCGGTTCCAATGACGGTGAGGTAATCCATCATGTCAAGCGGGATTCCAAACGCCTGCGCGGTGAACACAACCGCCACACCCTGCATAATCGATGTTCCATCCATGTTAATGGTCGCTCCGAGCGGGATCGTGAAAGATGAAATTTTTTTCGAAACACCCATTTTTTCCGCAAGCGTATCAATATTCATTGGAATGGTTGCATTCGAAGTTGAGGTTGAGAATGCAAACGCCATAACCGGGAAGAAATTCTTGATGAAAATAAACGGGTTGAGCCCTGAAAATATTTTCAGCAATCCGAGGTACACCACAAAACACTGCACTGCGAGTGCAAGCAGAACGCAGAACATATATTTTAACAATGGGATGAACACCTCAAAACCGATCTCTGCAAATGTTTTTGCGATCAGGCAGAACACTCCGATCGGTGCAAGCTTCATGACAGCCATCGTCATTTCCATCATAATATCATTGAACTGTCCAAAGAAGTTCTTCACAATGTCAACACGGTCTCCCATGTTTGCGAGAATCACACCGAGGATCAATGCAAACACAATGATCTGCAGCATATTTCCCTCGCTTAAGGAATTAAAAATATTGACCGGGATAATGTCTAACAGTGTTTCTGTCATGCTCATGGACTGTGTTGTCTCACTCACGGTGGAAGTCACCTGGATCTGTGACATATCAAGTCCTTTTCCCGGATTAAAAATATTGGCGATCGACAGCGCAACGGTAATCGCAAGCGCTGTCGTACACAGATAAAAAATTAGTGTCTTCACACCGACGCTTCCAAGCTTTTTCGTATCTCCCACTGCCATGCTTCCGCAGACGATGGAGCAGAATACAAGCGGAACGACGAGCATACGCATCAGACGGATAAATCCCTGTCCGACAATATAAAAGACACCCTGCACAATGATATCATCCACCACGTAGTTCGATGGAATCAGATAGTTGATGATCACACCGGCCAAAGCTCCTGCAAGAAGCGCAATAAAGATCATCGTGGTAAGGCTTATCTTTTTCTTCTTTTGAACTCTATTCTGCATGATATAATCCCCTCTCTTCCAGATATTCTCTCAGGGAATCCTGCCAGTCTGGGAAATCATAAATCGGAACCATGCTCATAATAAAATTATCGAGCACCGCATACGCCGGTCTCACCTTGGAAAAATCCGACATGACAGTTGGAACCGGCTGCATGGAAGCCGTCTTTCCTGTCATTTTCAAAATCTCCTGTGCAAACGCATAACGGCTGCACACGCCCTTGTTCGTCGCATGGTAAGTTCCGTACTCGCTTGTATGCACAAGATGTAATAAAAATCTTGCCAGTTCGTTTGCGCTCGTCGGTGATCCAAACTGGTCGGAGGCAATCGATAACTGCTCGCCTGCGTCCACTTTTTTTAAGAAACCATTGATAAAATTCTGTCCCTTTCCATACACCCAGGTGCTCCGCACGATAAAATGTTTTGTTGTGAATTCTTTCACATAGTTTTCCCCCGCAAGCTTGGACTTTCCATAAACCGTTCCCGGATTTGTAATGTCAAATTCTGTGTAAGGCTCTGTGCTTTTGCCGTCAAACACATCATCCGTGGAAAGCTGTACCATTTTTGCCTGCATTTTTGCTGCAACGATCGCCAGATTTCTGGCTCCCAGTGCATTTACTTTAAACGCCTGCGAAGGATTTTCCTCACAGGAACTGATATCCGTCATACCGGAACAATTGATGATAATGTCCGGGCGGTTCATCTCACCAAAACGAAGTACTTCATCTGTATCCGTCACATCAAGGTCATCCACATCTGTATCTAACATTTCAAATTCCAATTTATCCACAACATCATTCACTGCCTGGCCAATCTGACCGCGGGCACCACATACCCAGATTTTCTGCATCACTGTTCCTCCATTTTCTCTTCTAGTATTTCTCAAAGCATAGAAAAAGATGTGAGTTTATGATTCACATTACATCTCACATCTTTTTACCGTTCTTTATTATATTGATCCACGCATTTGATGTCAAATATTTTTTTCCATGCAGGACAGATGATTTTTTATACAAAACATGCGACCACTACGCCATGTCATGATATTTTCCAAGGAACTCCCTCGTTCTCTGATTTGTCGAAGTAAATAATAACTCCGGTGTCGTCTCCTCCACAATCACACCTTTATCCATAAAGATCATACGGTTTGACACATCTTTTGCAAAGTTCATCTCATGCGTGACAATGACCATCGTCATTTTCTCCTCCGCAAGCTCCCGGATGACTTTTAGGATCTCAAGTGTCAGTTCCGGGTCGAGCGCGGAAGTCGGTTCATCAAAAAATAATATTTCCGGCCGCATGGCAAGTGCCCGCGCAATGGATACCCTCTGCTGCTGTCCGCCGGAAAGCTGACATGGATAGGCATCTTCCCTGCCGCTTAATCCCATCTTCTCCAGTAATGCCTTTGCTTCTGCAACAACCTCTTCTTTTTTCCGCTTCTGAACACTGACCGGGGCATCAATGATATTTTTTAAGACAGAATAATGTGGAAACAGGTTAAAATTCTGGAATACCAGTCCAAAATGTCTCTGTATCTTTTTCAAATCTGCCGGTTTCGCATAAACCGTTTTTCCATTGATACTCTCTGCCGCCTTTTCCCCCATATACGTTAAGCTTCCGTCATCCATCTGCTCTAACAGTGTCGCGCATCGCAGCAGGGTGGATTTTCCGGAACCAGAAGGTCCGATGATGGAGACAACCTCGCCCTCTGCAACGCTTAAACTGATATCTTTTAAAACTTCGTTTTCGCCGAAGCCCTTTTTTACATGCTGCATTTCCAGTAAATTCATATCGTTTCCTCTTTGCCTTAATTTTACTACGATTGTATCTCTAATGATAATAACTCATCTTTTTCTCAAAAAATTCCATGATAAATGCCACCACATAGTTAAAGACATAATAGAATATCGCGGCTGCCACAAACGGGATCATGCTCTTCTGTGAAGCTGCCAGTGCCTTTGCCTGTGAAAACATCTCTGCATAAGCAATGGAAAACGCAAGCGACGTGTCTTTTACCAGCGTGATCACCTCATTGGTCACGGACGGAAGAATACGCTTGATCACCTGTGGAAGGATAATCTTTACAAATGTCTGTGTTTTTCCATAGCCTAATACTTTTGCCGCCTCATACTGTCCAACCGGCATGGACTCAATACCACCACGGTATATCTCTGCAAAATATGCAGCATAGTTGATTGCAAATGCGATCACAACCGCATATGCGCGGTAGCTTGACGAAATATTCACGCCGAAAATATAGTATGGTCCAAAATATACCACCAAAAGCTGTAGCATTAAGGGTGTTCCACGCATAATGGAAATATATATTTTGGTGATCGTTCTTATCACAGCATTTTTTGACATTCTTCCGAAGGCTACCAGAAGTCCAAGCGGCAGTGAAAAAATAAGTGTTAATAAGAAAATCTGAATTGTTGTCATCATCCCGGAACCAAGCTGGGAAATCATTACCTGAAAGCTCATATAAAAAGAACCCCTATCTTTTTCTACTGTAAAACCAATGCGCTGTTATTTGCCGAGCGTGCAGACATCATAACCGAAATATTTGTTGGATATTTCTGCGAATGTGCCGTCCTCTACCATCTCTAATAAAGTGCTCTGCACTTCATCGCGAAGTGCTGTGTTTCCAAGGAAAAATCCAACCGCATACTGTTCTGAGGAAATCGTCTCATCTAAAATCTGATACTGATCTTCTTTTCCCTCAATCTGGAACTGTGCGACACCGATATCTATCGCAACAGCATCGACTGCGCCAGACTCAAGATCCATAAATGCGGTGTTGTATTCGCCTACCGATAAAAGCTGTGCAAAGGAAGCCGTCAGATCTGCATGTTCTTCATCGTTTAATGCGGTCTCTGCGGCAGACTCTTTCTGTACCTCCACCACTTTTCCTGCAAGATCCGCAAGTGTGTTAATTCCGGAATCTTTCTTTACCACAACCACCTGGCTGTTGTCCATATATGGATCTGTCCATGTATACTGATCTTCACGTCCATTCATCGTAAATCCATTCCAGATACAGTCGATCGTACCGGCTTCTAACTCCATATCCTTTGCATCCCAGTCGATCGGCTGTAACACAATCTTTTTGCCCATACGCGCTGCACACTCCGTCGCCATCTCAATGTCAAACCCTGTAAATTCGCCATCATCCCCCACATAACCAAACGGCGGAAAATCCTGGTCAAATCCAACAGTAAATGTATCTTTTCCGTCTGCTTGATCCGTTTTTGCTGTATCAGCGGAACCTCCACACGCTGTCAGCGACAATGTCATCCCTGCAACAAGTAATAATGCCATAAATTTCTTCATAAAATCTCCATCCTTTATTTTCAGTTTATTACCACGCTACCACATTAAAGTGTCTGCTTATAACCTATCACAGAAACGGATTCGTTGTCAAGCACAGCTTCTCTCTTTTCAAACATTTCCTATTGCATAAAAAGCAGGAACACGCAATGTGCTCCTGCCCTTTCTTACAGAATATATTTTTCCATTGTCTGATACAACAGCTCTCTCTGTACCGGCTTTGTGATTCTTTCATTCATGCCTGCCTCATGCACTTTCACGATATCCTTTGCCATCGCATTTGCAGTGACTGCCAGAATCGGGATATCCGATGCGTCCGGCTTTTCGCTGCCCCGGATACTCTTTGCTGCCTCATACCCATCCATGATCGGCATATTCAGATCCATAAAAATCATGTCATAATAGTAATCCGGCATATTCTGATAGCGTGAAAGTGCTGCCTCCCCATTATCGACACATTCCACTTCTACGTGGACAGCCTTCAAAAATCCCTGAAAGACCTCTGCATTAACTGCATTATCCTCCGCCAGCAGTGCACGCTTTCCGGAAAAATCATAGTCCTCCGTTTTATTTTTCTCTGTCTCCGGCACACTGCAGATCTCTGAGATCAGACTGTATACCTGAGACTGCAACACCGGTTTTTTCAGGATATAATCTACACCCGCCCCGCGCATCTCTTCCTCATAATCCTCTGTATCATAGGAAGATGTGACGATTTTTAATGTATCACGGTCAAATATCTCCCTCATTTCCCTGACCAGTTTTTTGCCGAATCCACCCGGCATCTGCCAGCAGACAAAACAGATGTCGTAGCCTTCCCCGCGTTCATACGCTTCTTTGAGTATCCGGATGATCTCCTTCCCGTCTGTTGAACTGTCATACCGGATCCCAAGTCTCGTCAGCGTCGACATCATATAATGTAGTGCGATCTCATCATTGTTTACCAGAAAAACTTTTAATGATCTGAACTTACGCTTCTCACGCACAACACTTTTTCTAATCTCAAAAGGAATGTCCACGATAAATTTTGAACCCACATTATATTCGGATGCCACATTGATCGTTCCGTGCATCTGTTCGACAATGCTCTTTGTGATCGGAAGTCCCAGACCGCTGCCACCGTAATCTTTTCCGTTTTCATGCTGTTCCTGCTCAAACGGTTCCCAGATTTTTTCCAATGCTTTATCCGAAATCCCACATCCGGTATCACGCACTGTAATATGTAAAACCGTCCTGCTGTCATCCACATCCAGCTCAGACATGCACACCTCAATGGTTCCGCCCTTCTCGGTAAACTTAAACGAATTTGAGAGCAGATTCACAAGCACCTGCTTGACACGGATCGCATCTCCCACCAGATATTCATGTGTCACATTGTCAACCCGGAAATAAAAATAAATCCTTTTCATCCTGCACTGGGAATAAAAAAGACCAGAGACCTCCGACACGACCTCATTGAGCGAAAACGGTACATGACGGATCGTCATTTTCCCATTGTCAATGGCTGCCATATCCAGCACATCATTGACCAGTTCCCACAGATACTCCGCCTGATAACGGATCTTCTTAAAATCCTCCCGGACTTCTGCATCTTTATAATGGGCAAGCTGTGTAATGCCCAAAATCCCATTGATCGGTGTGCGAAGCTCATGGGACATCCTCGCAAGAAACAGTTCCTTTGCCTTTCCCATCTCCTGCTCTCTCTCTAACTGTGCCCTGATCTTCTCGCGTTCCAGGATATATTTTTCCACAAGATTACGAACTCTTTTTTTCACGATGGCCGGATCACACGGAGAAAAAATATACTCGTCCGCTCCAGCCTCCAACGCCTGAACCTCTGTTTTCTCATCAATTGCAGTTTTTGCGACGATCGGGATATCCGCATACTTTTCCTGCTGTTTCATCTCATGGATCACTTCAAATCCATCCATCACCGGCATACAAAGATCAAGAAGAACAATATGTACCTTTTGTTGTTCCAGTTGTTCCATCGCCTGTTTTCCGTTTTCTGCCTCCAGAATCTGATATTCATCTTTAAAGATTTCTGCAAACGAAATGCGTTCCACTTCCATGTCATCTACAATGAGCATTGTCAGTTGTCTGTTCATATCTGATTAGTACCTTCCTGATTCGATAATGTATCATCTCTTTAGCTATTATACATAATTTTTACATAAAAAAGCGTTTTTTTTGTTTTTTTTCACAAAAATATGCATTATCTGGCATCTTCTAAACATGATACAACATTTTTCGACAAAGAATCTGCCTTATGGACAAAGCAGTGGACTGACTGCCAGAAGAAAAATCCCCACATAATACGTGGTAAGGTTAAACAGGTGGACTTTCCGGCTCTTATTTTTATAAAAATAAAGAAACAGAATGGAAATATCCGAGACCATAAACAGAAAACTTCCCACCGCACAGACGATATGCCGCATGTCAGGGATACTCACTGCAATATGCATGCTTTTTGCAAACAGGTATGCAATAAAAAAAGTGTAGACTAAAATGCATGGCCGGAGTCTTCCGGTATGAAAGCTGCCCATTCCGGTCACAGCAAAAACTCCGATCACCGCTATGGCAGGAAATACTACATCTGTAATTGTCGGTGGCTGCATCCGGTTTAACCAGCGGATAAAGAACAGATGCCCCATTAAAAATGTGACAAGTCCCAGCAAAAAAAGTCTCTTTTTTTTGATCTTATTATAAAAAGCAAGCATTACATCTCCTGCAAAACAGCAGACAAACGCCGGAAGCATCAGCCAGAAATCCAGAATATCCTGACTGACAACTGCTGCTGCCAGAAACACAGACACAAACGCTGCACTCTGCAGTGTTTTTACAAGCACATAATTTTTCTTATAATCCGGCTTTTTCACCTGATTTAAAAACCATAGAAACAGCACTCCATAAAAGACTGCCATTCCCAGAAACCATATCCAACGCTCCATAGAAAGCTCCTATTTTTGTTTTCCAAATAATACCGGGTTTCCTGCTGCCGTCACGATCAGTGGGATCACCATGCAGATCCATATGACAGGTTCTGTCCAGATGACTGCCCAATAACCAAACCTGCGCACAAAAACCAGCGTGAACACCACTTTTCCCGCCAGCTCTATAAAACTTGAAAAAACGGGTGTCCTCTGATCTCCGATTCCCTGCAGCGAATTGCGCAGGATCACAATAAACACACAGACCACCTGAAAAGACATATCGTACACCAGATACTGTGTGCCCCAGTAAATGACCTCCTTATTCTTTGAACTTGCAATAAAAGAGATCAGATACGGTGATATCGTATGCGATAAAATAAAAATAATCACACTGAACACACAGCCGATTCCAAGCACTGCCTTTAAGCCCTGCCGGATCCTGTCATACTTTCCGGCTCCGTAATTCTGTCCACAGTAAGTTGCCATGGAGGCGCCAAAAACGCTGACCGGAAGACTGAAGATCTCAAACACTTTGCGCGCCGCTGTATGTGCCACGATAATGTTCGTTCCAAGTTTATTGATCCCTGTCTGCAAGATCAAAGTACCGCAGTTTACCAGAGATGACATGAGTGCCATCGCCAGTCCGTTCTGATACAGAAGTCTCATGCGTTCTCTGTCCCACTCCAGATCATTCTTCGAGATGTGAAGGATTGGGAAACCGGACTTGATACGCAAAAAGCATAATACTGCTGAGACCAGTTGTGACAGCACCGTCGCACAGGCAGCTCCTGACACGCCCATGGAAAAGCCGCCGATAAAGAGATAGTCAAGCACAATATTTGTGACCGCCGCAATGACCAGAAAGATCAGTGGTGTCACGGAATCCCCGATCGCCCGGAGCATATCCGCACACAGATTGTATGCCAGTGTAACAAACATGCCCCACACTAAAATCCTGATATAATCATGTGCCATGCAAAACTGTTCTTCCGGAACATTCATGGCATGAAGGATCGGATTTAAGAAAAGCAGTACTGCAAAAATGATCACAACCGCCGTCATCATTCCCAGTATTATGGAAGACGCCACATTTTTCTTTAAAAGTTTCTCATTCCCACTTCCATAGTTCTGTGCGGTCACAATGGAAAATCCCAATGTAAAGCCGCTGAAAATTCCGGTCAGAAGATTATAAAGGATCGACACGGAGCCAACTGCTGCCAATGCCTCTTCCCCTAAAATACTTCCGACGATCTTGGTATCGATCAGACTGTACATCATCTGGAACAGTCTTCCCAAAAAGACAGGAATTGCAAATAATAAAATCAGTTTTAACGGATTACCCTCTGTTAAATTTAAAGTTTTTCCTGTTTTCCCTTCAGCCATTTTTTCGAAGTCCCTTCGGGTAATGATTTTTTAAAATGCCACCGGCTAACTTGCCCCAGCCAATGCTGTAACCATCCACAGTCACTAAATACCACCCCTTCTCTCCGTCCATATTTAAGGTTTGTCCGTTTAAATATGCCTTAATTTCCGGGCTGTCGCTCGCTAAGCTGCACACGTGCTTTACCTGATCCAGTCTTAACGCTAACGCCAGTGCATGGGACGGCTCGAAACGGTTCTTTTTTAAGGTTCCCAGATGCAGTCCCGGGCGGAGCACTTTCAGATTCCGGATGGACGGCATTCCCTCCGGCAGCCGATAAAGCTGGTCGCCGAATTTCAGAAAATTGCCTGTTATATTTTTCACAAGGTTTTCCTCTGCAAATACAAAAAATTCCCTGCACTCTTTCTCATTGATTCCCTTCTCCGCACCGTTTCTGCAATAGCCCTGATAGGTTCTGGATAAAACACCCGCTTTCTGTAAGACAGCGAGGTAATGGCCTTCACCTTTTAAATGGTGCGGCCACAGACGGATGGTGTGTTCTAAACCATCCGCCGGATGCTCTGTCCACGCCGGCACACCCGGCATCATACCGTCTTTTTTCTCCACCGGTAATATTAAAAATTCCGGGTGGCGCTCTAAAAAGCGGCTGATACTGCCTTCATTCTCCGCCGGGGCAAACGTGCAGGTCGAATACACGAGCCGTCCGCCCGGCTTTAACATCTCCGCTGCACAATCTAAGATCTCCGCCTGTCTTGCGACGCAGTTCTCAACATTTTCCTGGCTCCACTCATCACAGGCATCCTCGTTCTTGCGGAACATCCCCTCACCGGAACACGGCGCATCCACTAAAATGCGGTCAAAATATTCACGGAAATTATCCGAAAGTTTCTGTGGTGTCTCATTTGTCACAAGCGCATTGCACACACCCATGCGTTCGATGTTTTCAGACAGGATCTTTGCTCTCGCCGGATGGATCTCATTGCAGACGATCAGCCCTTCCCCCTGCATGGAACATGCGATCTGTGTGCTCTTGCCTCCAGGTGCGGCACACAGATCTAAAATGCGCTCTCCAGGTTCCGCCATCAGATACTCCGCCGGAGCCATCGCACTCGGCTCCTGGATATAATAAACGCCCGCCTCATGATACGGATGTCTGCCGGGCTGGTCATTCCCACTGTAATAATAGCCATTCGTTGTCCACGGCACTCTGTTTAAGGAAAACGGCGCCTGCTGCAAAAAAGTATCCCGCTCTGTTTTCAGTGGATTGATCCTGAGTGCCTGATATTTCGGCAGATCATAGCTTGCATAGAATGCTTCGTACTCCTCCCCGAGCATTTCTTTCATACGCACACAAAATTGTTCTGGTAACATAATTTCTCTCCGTCCTGTTTTTCCTGTTATTGATTCATTTTCATAATTGCGTTTTTATGAGTTTTGCAATTGTATTTTCTCATCGGTTAATTGTTTCAGTGCATCTCCCAGAATGTGATTGGATGATTTTTCCCTCATTCCATCGATCGTTTCCCAAAGCGTCTGGTTTGCTGCCGCTACCTCACGCTCAAACTCTCTTGCAGAGAGCAGATGACAGCCCTGCCCGGTGATGATGATCTGCTCAAGGCCATCCGAAGTCGCCACTGTCACATGGTATTTTCTTCCGTTTTCATGTGCAAACTTTTCAATATAAGCATCGGCAGTCTCTGCCTCTTTTGTATACACGACATGGATATTATGGTGATCGTGCATTTCCGTCTGGTGTCCTTTTACGCGGTACGCATCAAACACCACGATCAGATTGCATTTTTTTATGCCCTGATAATTGCACAAAATGTCTAAAAGTTTTCCTCTTGCTCCGTCGATATTGACTGCCGCAAGCTCTTTTAAGCTCTCCCATGCAAAAATAATATTATAACCGTCCACCAGCAGATATTCCTCTTTGGAAACTGCCTTTACAGGTGCATAGCGTGGCGCATTGTCTCCCGAGATCACTTTTTTCGTGGTCCGCCACTGCTTTGTCGCTCCCTTCTCATGTTTATTTGCATGATAGGTGCGTGCTAAGATCGCATCAATCTCCTCGATGTCGATCCAGTGATCCGGATCGTAGTTTTTTGTCTTTTTACCGGAAGGTGCTTCCTCCTGCTGCTCTTTCTTTTTCAGAAGCCTGCCTTCCACATGCATGTGATTCGGCACTTCATTCCATGGAACGATAAATCCTGCTCCGTGCGCACAGAAAACAGAATCCGCCGGGTGTGAAAGATCCCGCTCCGGATCATAACCGGTCTGTGCGACCACCTCTTCCGTGTTGTGACATGGGTAATATCCCGCAAACTGGATCGTTACTTTTCCAAGCCCTTTCGTGTAGGCAGTCACTTCCTTCTGGTAATTTGCCATGCACGCCACCGGAGCAATGCCGCGCAGGACCTGTGCTTCGCCCTCCTGATAAGGACCTTCGAACTTTCCGTGCATCTTTTCAACATCCGTCATAGCACGTCCTACCATATTCTGCGGAACAGCTATGTGAAATTCATAATACGGCTCCAACAGCACAGACTGCGCCTGTTTTAAGCCCTGACGCACTGCCCGGTAAGTCGCCTGTCTGAAATCGCCACCCTCCGTGTGTTTCGTGTGTGCTCTTCCACCGATCACTGTAATTTTCATATCTGTGATCACCGAACCGGTCAACACTCCGATATGCTCCCGCTCTTTTAAATGTGTCACGATCAGCCGCTGCCAGTTTTTGTCCAGCACATCCTCACTGCAGTCTGTGTCGATCACAACACCGCTTCCCGGTTCCAACGGCTCTAACAAAAGATGCACTTCCGCATAATGTCTGAGCGGTTCAAAATGTCCCACGCCTTCCACGGTATCTGCGATTGTTTCCTTGTATACAATCTTGCCCGGACCAAATGACACCTCCACGCCAAAACGCTCTGCGATCATACTTTTTAAAATTTCAGTCTGAACCTCGCCCATGATCTGGATCTGGATCTCCTGAAGCTTTTCGTTCCATACAATATGTAATTCCGGCTCTTCCTCCTCGATCTGGCGCAATTTTGGCAGCATGACTGCCGGCTCCACGCCCTCCGGGAGAATCAGACGGAAATGCAGTACCGGCTCTAACACCGGTGTTTCTGCCTGCGCTTCTATTCCAAATCCCTGTCCCGGATATGTGTGGTCTAATCCGGTCACGGCGCACACCATTCCGGCATCCGCTTCATTGATCAGCTCATATTTGGTTCCTGAATAAATGCGGATCTGGTTCACTTTCTGTTCCCACACTTCCTCACCAAACCGCACATGATCTGCATTCGAAAGCGGTGATTTCACTTTTAACGTTCCTCCGGTCACTTTCAGATACGTCAGCCGGTTATTTGCCTCATCTCTGGCAATCTTAAAAACTTTCATGCCAAATCCATCCGGGTATTCCGGTTCCAGTGTATATCGGTCAAACCCCTGTAAAAATGTGTCCACGCCGGCATTCCGAAGCGCAGAACCAAAAAAGCACGGAAATATCTTTCGCTGCACGATCATTTCCCTGATTTGTTCACCGGCAATCCTTCCGGTCTCTAAAAAACTTTCCATCGCAGTCTCATCTTCCATGGCAATTTCTTCCATAATAGTACTGCTTTTCTCGTTTTCCTGTGCTTCTTCTGTACCTGCGCCAAGTTTCGTGAAATCAATGCATCCGTCCGACAACTGTTTTTTTAACTCCAAAAGAATTGTCTCTCGTTCCGTTCCCGGCTGATCCATTTTATTGATAAAAAGGAATACCGGGATCTCATACCGTTTTAAAAGCCGCCAGAGTGTCTGCGTATGTGCCTGCACTCCATCGGATGCACTGATGACAAGCACGGCATAATCAAGCACCATCAGCGTCCGCTCCATCTCCGCGGAAAAATCCACGTGTCCCGGGGTGTCCAAAAGTGTCATTTTCGTGTCACCAAATTGTAATTCTGCCTGCTTTGAAAAAATCGTGATACCACGTTTTTTCTCCATCGCATCCGTGTCTAAAAATGCATCGCCGTTGTCGACGCGCCCTATTTTTTTAATACTTCCACTGCTATATAAAAGTGCTTCTGACAATGTGGTCTTGCCGGCGTCCACATGCGCCAGGATTCCTGCTATCATTTGCTTCATGATTATTTTTTCCTTAGATTTTGAAGATTGCTGCAAAACTCGAATTCAGGCTGTGAAGATTTTGAAGCATCAACAAGATCAACGAAGACACACTTGCGTTACGTGTCGCTCGCAACGGTACTAAGAACTCATATCCTGTATTTCATTTCTGATAAATCAGAATGAAATACAGAATCTGACTCCTAAGGACCGGCGGCTCCCCAGTGTCTTTTTTTGCTCTTGTCGATGTTTCAAAATTTATTCCACACTTTCTACGAATTTTGCAACAATCAATTTATTTTACTGAAAAAATGATTCATGGGTTTGCTGCCCTTTTTTGAATCATTTACGGATTCCATTCTAGCATATTTTCTGAAAACAGAAAAGGGACAGTCGCACGAATTACTTCGCATGCTCTGTCCCTTCTCTGTTTTGCTTCATTATTCTGTTTCTTCTATAATTAATAACAAAAATAATGACAGCAGATTTTTACATCAAGATTCGATGTGAGCGGATAAGTTGAAAAATTCATTGTATCATTTCTTAATAGGTCTGTATTTCCATTTAATACATTATAAATAGACTGGTACTCTGTCTCTGTCGGATGCGCTTTATCCCGTCTTTTCCAGGAAACAAACTGAACCGGATTGTTCTGGCTCAGCACATCATATAATGTATCTGGATACAAATCGGATGCCATGCGGTTTAACACCACCTCGACAACCGCTTCCTGCCCCTCGACAGGTTCGCCGTTTGCTTCCAACCACACGATTTTGGCCAGCAAATCGATCTCTTCATCGGTCAGGCTGATGTTCCAACGATTGTTGTATGTCGGAGCCTGCGAAGTTCCAGAAACTTCCTCCTCCTGACCGCTCTCACTTACTTCTGTATTTGTTTCAACTGATCCGTCTGTCTCTTCTTCTAAATTACTTTCTGAATCATTTGAAGTTGTCACTAAAACAACATCTTTCTTTTCAACACCTGTTTTTTCATCTGATTCTGTGGTAAATGAATTTGCGGAAATTACAGCTGCCACACCGGCTGAAAATTGCATTTCTTCCGGCTCTGCCTCCTGATCCCGAAGCGGTACTGCCTCCTGCTCAGGTTCTGCAACATAAGCTGCCTCTTCCTGAATGTTGGACGTAACAATCAAGCACAATGCGAAAGCAAAAAGTAATGCTGCGTCCAATATTTTTTTTCTCATTTTTCTCCTTTCCTCAAGAATGATACATAACATAGTAAAACGACAGATAAACCAAAAATTTATCTGCCGCTTCATTACAAAACCCTATCATACTCAATTATTCCCAAAAGTCAAATTTCTCATTCAGGAACTGTGTCGAGAAAATTTCTTCGAATTTTACCATATATTTTTTCCATTTGTGTAAATAATCTACTAACAAGTCAGTTATAACTTTTTTGCGCTAAAGCAGAAACAGTCAGATATTACAATTATTGTGAGCTTTTCTGCTTATTTTTATGCAACTTCCATTAATTTTTTCCAAAAAAATCTGGAAACAGTCTTAATCTCTTGCGATTTCAGCCAGGATTTCCGCACGTTTTGTGCCGATCAGGAGCTGATCTTTATATGTTTCATAACGCTCTATGCGATGCTCACTCAAGAATACCGCGATCTCCGGTGTGATCGTAAGTTCTGTCACAAAAACTACCATTTCCTGACCATCCGAAAATGCCTGCTCCATAAATGTAAACGCATGTTCTAATGTTTCAACCCCTTGATTTTCAAGGCTTTGCAGCTTTTCACACTGTGCGTCAAACGGTGCTTTTGCGAGTGCAAACAACGCTGTTTCTTCTATATTATCTGTTTCCCCGGCTGCAATCTTTTTCGCACATTCCTTCAATTTTTCGTTCAGGCTGCGCGCCAGCTCACTCTGTGCTTTTGAGACAAACTGCTGTTTCTCGTTCTGCTCATCCGACGCTGTTTTTTCTGCAAGAATTGTTTCAAAAATTCCTTTTACCTGCAAAGAATTTTTTAATTTTTGACGGTATTCCTTCAAAAAATCATACCATGCATCCGTGATCTCACGCTCTCTCTGTATCTGATAAAAGACATTTGAGACACCATCCAGCAGCAGACTGACCACCGAAAGTCTCTCATCAAACGCTGCCTGATCGATACGCGCATAGACGGAAGGCTTAACTTTTCCCTCCAAAATCTCTGCAATGCCATAATCGTCCTGATATTTTTTATACAGATCAAAGTAGGCAGACACATCCTCCGCCACATCTTCATGCCGCAGAAACTCATGAATGATCTCCTCGTCCACCGGAATCCCAAGTTCCTCGTAGACATCCATGAGATTGCTTAAATCCTCCCAGCCTCTGGCGGTCACAAACTGTAATCCGTCCACGTCCGCCTCCACGCGGTAAAAATTCTTCGGACGAAGTTCCAGATAGCTTAAAATTGCGCTGTTTAAACGTTTTTCTCTTGCATATTCCTTCCACACGCCAAGGTCTGCCTCGATATTCATGCAGCGCACACGGTCTAACGTTACCATATCAAAATCTCTTACCGACTTGTTGTACTCTGGCGGATTTCCGGCTGCAACAATGATCCAGCCCTCCGGAACTGCCTGGTTGCCAAACGTTTTACACTGCAAAAACTGCAGCATAGTCGGCGCCAGTGTCTCAGACACGCAGTTGATCTCGTCAATAAAAAGGATTCCCTCTTTTCTGCCGCTCTCCTCGATTTTACGATAGACACTCGCAATAATCTCGCTCATGGTGTACTCCGTCACAGAATATGTTTTTCCTCCATATTCCTCCTCTTTGATAAAAGGAAGACCGACCGCACTCTGTCTTGTGTGGTGCGTGATCGTATAAGCCACCAGCCCGATTTCACACTCCCTTGCGATCTGTTCCATAATCTGTGTCTTTCCGATTCCCGGCGGTCCGATCAACAGAACCGGACGCTGTCTGACCGCCGGAATTTTATATACACCAAACGCATCCTTGCTCAGATACGCCTGCACTGTATGTTTGATCTCTTCTTTTGCCTGTTTAATGTTCATGTTTTCTCCTTGTCTCCTCTGCCAAAATATCCTCCTGTTCCACCCGGAGTCTCATTGCCCACGGTGGAACGGCACTCTCATCATAATCATCCAGAAACAGAAATGCGGTCTTATATTCCGGCCTTTTCTTCGGATAAATGCCCTTGCCATCCGTAAAATATAATAACCCGCCAAGATTTTTCAATACGCCCTGCTCTAATAATTCGTTCACATAAGCAAACGCCGGTCTGAAATCTGTTCCGCCACCTCCTACAACCGTAAAACGATTTAAAAGCTGTTCGAGTTCGCGGCTGTTTTTTACCTCCTCATCCATGCGCACCTGATTATCACACTGAATGATGCGTATTCTGCTTTTTGCAAAAAAACTGTTCTGTTCGGTCAGGATCGTATAGGTCTCTTTCAAAAAATTGTGGATGAGCTCGCCGCTGGTCGAATAACTCGTATCGACCACAATGACAAACTCCTGGATTTTTTTGACCTCCCGACTCTCCACCGGCTCAATGAGCGGCATATTTCCGTAAAGCCGCAATCCATAAGTATAATAATTCAGGTCAAACTCGTCAGGATCCGCATGTATTTCTTCTCTTAAAACGGAAAATTTCCGAAGAAATTCCGCATAACTGCGTTTTCCTTTCTCTGCCTTCAGCTGTGCAGCAAGAATCTCCTCGCCATCCTCTGTCTCATCCCCTCTGGATTCCTTTTCCATGCGCGTCTGCCTTGCAATTTTATCCCACTGTTTTCTGGCGTCCTCATTTGCGGCATTTTTCTGTTCCTCCTTCGGCCAGTAACGATGGTCGTCCGTGTAAAATTCCTTTTGCAGTGCGATCAGTTCTGCCGGCTTTCTGCCACTTAGATAACGATAAATAACCGCTGCGGAAATCCCGCTTTTTTGCTGCTTTAGTTCTTCATAAACCGTTTGTCTCTGCCAGCTTAAAATTCTTTTTGTGCAGGGCTTATCCATATGATCGATCGTGTATTCCACCGCAATATCACAGGCAAGATTCCATTTTTCCCGGTCTCTCTTTCCACCGATCCAGAGATGGAAAAAGATACAGTGCAGCACGCTGTGCAGGTATGCCCTGTCGAGATATTTCGGGTTGCTCTGAAACACCCTTAACACCTGCTCCGTCGAAAAATAAAGATATGTGCCGTCAGTCGCAAAGCTTCTGATATTCTCATCCGCCCGGTAAACAAGCGTGCCGAGTGCAATATCTAAAAAGCGCAGATCCATATATAGTTCACTTCGCACAAACTCCAGAACTTTCTTGGACATCTCTGCCTCCCACTCGCTCTGTGTCTGCTTATGTTTACTCCTAAACTGCTCCATGTCAACTCCTTTATTATTAAAATTCCTCAAATGAATAGCGGCTCTTCACATCCGCCGTTTTCCCTGGTTCTGCAAATAACTGCCGCTTCCATGCGATGAGGCTTGCCACGCCCTCCATCCATTCCTCATGTGATGCGATTGCAACGGCATCCTCTATCTGCTCCTTCCTGCCGTATCCTTTCTCAAAGAAGAAATGTAACGGTTTTAACTCTCTTTTCTTTAAAAGAATGGCTAAAACTTTCCCTGACTGTTCCCTCACATAAGTCTCATAAGCTGCCCTTGCCTCCGGTGACAGCCCACATGCAGCATATAAGCGGTTCCACGCCATCGGAATGAGCACCTCCGCTGACTCCTCCACACACGCCTGTGGGAAAATATCATCATAGGCATTCAGTAAAATGACACCCTCCTTAAAGCACTGTCTTGCGCGGAAACCCTCTCCGGTAAGATTCAGTTCAAAAATATGCGCCGGTCCGATCTCATCATAACTCTCATAATATTCCGGATACAAAAGAACTGCCTCTCTCACTCCGTCCTCCTGTTCAAACGATACTTCCACCTGCCATTTGATCTGCGCGAGAAGCTGCTTTAGCCCGGTCGGCTCCTCTACCCCTGCACACATCCGTAAGCTTCGCAGATTCAGACAATTCATAAACGCATCGCTTCCCACTTCCACAAGCTTTGGATAAACGCTGATCCTTTCCATTTTCGTACAGTTATAAAACGCACAACTCCCTATTTTCACAATGTCCACCGGAAGTTGTACCTCTTTGATATATTTTTCCGATAATTCGTGCAGTTTTTCGTCCTGCTCTATTGTTTTCTCGGATACAATATTTTCTGTCTCATTTCCTTGTTTTAAGGCGGTACTGTTGTTTTTCATTTTGTCTTTCGACATAAACAGGCCGCTCTCCCACATACCTCCGCAGTACCTTGAATACCGGATCTCATTCTCCGGAAGCTTTCTTCTTGAAAAGCAATAATCGCCCAGTTCCCGCACGCATCTTCCATCGATAAATCCCGGCACTGTCACGACCGGCTGTTCTCCGAATACCCGAAGCAGACGGATTTCTCCTTCTGAAATTTTTTCCCATAAAAAAAACAATTGTTCTGCCCTGTTCTCTTCCATCATTTTTCCCTGTCATTCATGTCCAATATCCTGTATATCCGTCTTAGATCACAGCATTCTCTCCGCGTTTCAAACGCCCATAACTGCGCACTAAAAGCGGCACTTCCGCAATCAGCATTGCAATCCATCCCGCCAGACACGCAAACGGGAACGTCTCTACTTTCATTGCAAATCCAAACACAAAAACAAATGCCGCGAACACACGCACGCCCATATTCACCATACTGCTGATCAAAGTGATCTTCAGATCTCCGATTCCCCGGAAATATCCCTGAATGCCATTCGTAACTGCCGGGAGCAGATACATAAATGAGATCAGTTTCAGATAAGTGACGCCCTCTTTTACAACATCTGTGTCACTGACGAACAAACGCACAATCGGCTCTGCAAAAAAGAAGCACACCAGAAAAATGATCATTCCATAAACCAGTTCGATCTTCATACCGCCCCAGAAGCCCTTTCGCACACGGTCTTTTTTTCCTGCTCCGCTGTTCTGCGCCATAAAAGACGTCATAGAGTGCGCAATATTCTGTTCCGGAAGGCACGCAAAATCATCAATGCGGTTCACGATCGTATACGCCGCCATCACGGAAACTCCCATTGTGTTGGCAATTGCCTGCACACCGATTTTTCCAAGCTGCACGGTTCCCTGCTGCATCGCACTCGTCCATCCATAGAGGATCGTCTGTTTCAGCAGCGTTCCATCGAATACAAACCATGCTTTTCCAAGATTTAACTCCGGCACCTTTCTCTTAATGTAAATGATGCAAAGCATACAACACACCGCCTCGCTGACGACCGTTGCAACCGCGCAGCCCATGCTGCCCCATCTGAGCACTGCCACAAAAAACAAATCCCCGATGATATTTAGCACCGAGCTTGCCACAAGAAAATAGAGCGGTGTCGTGCTGTCTCCCAGCGCCCGCAATGTGCATGCAAAAAAATTATAGATAAATGTAAAAATAAATCCCAAAAAGACGATTCTCAGATAAGAAACTGCAAGCGGAAGCACTTCCTCCTGCACCCGGATCAGTAATAACAACGTTCTGGCAAAAAGAATGCAAAACAACGTGACCGCAATGGAGAACACAATTCCTGCAATCATCGTCGTGCTGATCTGCCGCTTTAAAACATCCATTTTCTTTGCGCCGTACTGGGTTCCCATCAAAATGGAAGCCCCGATACACATGCCGTTCACAAACAAAATTGCAAGTGTCATCAGTGGATTGCTTGTGCCGACCGCCGCCAATGCCTCTTTTCCCACAAGCTGACCGACGATAATGCTGTCCACTGAGTTATACATCAACTGAAAAATGTTTCCAAATAAAAGTGGTATCGTAAATTTTACAAGTAATGGAGTAATTTTCCCCTGTGTCAGATCTTTTGTCATATTCTTACGCCTTTGCCAGAATCTTTTTTATATTACATAAAAACAGTGTGGAAGCCACTGCAACCGAAATAAAGTCCGAAACAGGCTCTGCTAAAAACACTGCAAACACTTTGTTCTCAATGAACATCGGCATCAGATAGATCAGTGGGAGCAACAAGATGATTTTTCTTAAACATGCAATGAATAAGGAAAGTTTTGCCTGTCCAAGCGACATAAACGTCTGCTGGATCGCCATCTGGATTCCAAAGATACCGGTCATGCCCATATAAATCCGGGCAGCCCACGTCGTCATCTCATACAATTCCGGGGAACTGCTGTTGAACAGCTGTACAAAAACCCCCGGGAAACACTCTACAAACAGCCAGAATGCCATCGTGTAAATGAGACTTACCACGATCAAAATGCGAATCGTCTTTTTCACACGGTCAACCTTTGCCGCGCCATAGTTATAGCTGATAAGCGGTTGTGCGCCCTGTCCAAGCCCCTGCACCGGCATGAACTGTAACTGCATAATACTTGCAAGGATCGTCATCGCTCCCACTGCCACATCTCCGCCATATTTCGACAGGGACGCATTAAATGCAATGTTTATAAGGCTCTCCGTAATATTCATGACAAATGGTGCCAGACCAAGTCCTATGACCGGAAGAATGATCTGCGGCTGTACTTTTAAGTATTCTTTTCGGATACGAAGTTTTGTCTGTTTTCCATTCAAAAAAGAAAACACCCACACGGCGGAAACTGCCTGAGAGAGAATCGTTGCAACGGCCGCGCCCTTTACGCCCATATGAAATGCAAAAATAAATAAAGGATCAAGAATGATATTGCAAATTGCTCCGATCAGAACTGTCTTCATACTGATCTTTGCAAATCCCTGTGTTGTGATAAACGTATTCAATCCCAGCGTCAACATGACAAAAATACTCCCCGCCACATAGATCCGCATATATCCCAATGCAAATGGCAAGGTTTTCTCACTCGCGCCAAACATCCACAGAATCGGCTCCGCGACTGCTTCCAGAAAGATGGTCAGCACAACCGAGATTACGATCAGGCTTGTCACACTGTTTCCAAGAATACGCTCCGCTGTCTCATTGTCCCCTTTTCCCATATAAATTGCGGCTCTCGGTGCGCCACCGGAACCGATGAGCATTGCAAATGCCGTAACCATCATAAGTACCGGAAAACATAACCCGAGTCCGGTCAGTGCAATATCCCCCACCTCGCGGATATGTCCGATATAAATACGGTCAACCAAATTATATAGAAGGTTTACAAGCTGTGCGATAATTGTAGGCACCGCCAGTTTTATCATTAAACCGGGAATGCTGCCACTCCCAAGCTTCTGTTTTTCTGTCTCTTTTTCCATAAAAATCTCCTCTTGTACTGTCAAATAAAACTTCCGCCTTATCTCTTTTGTGCAAAATCTGCCATAAGACACACGCAGAATAAGGCTGACACACTTTTCACAGTGCAACAGCCTTATTCTAGCACACTCTATGTTCGAATACAAATGGCAGACTTCAATCAGCCAAGTATTTTTTTCAGATCTTCCTCCGGAGTGCTGATCGGAGAAATCTGATAATTTTCTACCAGATAATTCAAAATATTCGGTGAGATGAACGCCGGAAGGGTTGGTCCGAGATAAATATTTTTAATCCCAAGATGCAGAAGCGTCAGTAAAATGCAGACTGCTTTCTGCTCATACCACGACAATACCATGGAAAGCGGAAGTTCGTTCACACCGCAGTCAAACGCTTCTGCCAGCGCAACGGCAACCTTGATCGCACTGTAAGCATCGTTACACTGTCCCATATCCATAATTCTTGGAAGTCCACCGATGGTTCCAAGATCAAGGTCATTAAAACGGTATTTTCCACAGGCAAGTGTGAGAATGACAGAATCCGCTGGTGTCTGTTTTACAAATTCCGTATAGTAATTTCTTCCAACTCTTGCTCCATCGCAGCCTCCCACTAAGAAAAAGTGGCTGATTGCTCCAGATTTCACAGCATCGATCACCTGATCTGCAACACCTAACACGGTTCCATGTCCAAAACCGGTCATGACCGTCTTACCGCCATTGATTCCTGTCATCTCGCGGTCAGCTTCATAGCCGCCAAGCTCTAATGCTTTCTCAATGACCGGAGTAAAATCTTTTTCTTCCGCGATGTGAACCATCTCAGGATAAGAAACCACTTCTGTCGTAAATACACGGTCTGCATAGCTTGGCTTTACCGGCATCAGACAGTTTGTTGTATAAAGGATTGGTGCCGGAAGATGATCAAATTCCTTCTGCTGGTTCTGCCATGCAGTTCCAAAATTTCCTTTTAAATGCGGATATTTCTTCAATTCCGGATAAGCATGTGCCGGGAGCATCTCTCCGTGGGTGTAAATATTGATTCCTTTATCCTTTGTCTGCTCTAATAACAGTTTCAGGTCATAAAGATCATGTCCAGTGATCACAATAAATGGGCCTTTTTCTACGGACAATGGAACTGTGGTTGGTGTCGGTGTCCCAAATGTCTCCGTGTTTGCCTTATCTAAAAGTTCCATACAGATCAGATTTTTCTCTCCCACTTCAAGTACGACCGGAAGAAGAAGTTCCATATCCATGTCATAACCGATCACAGACAGTGCGCGGTAAAAGAAGCTGTTCACTTCGTCCGAAGTGTAGCCCAACACCATCGCATGGTAAGCGTAAGCTGCCATACCACGGATTCCAAATAAAATCAGTGATTTTAAAGAGCGGATATCCTCATTGTCATTCCACAGATTGTTCATGTCATAATCGTCTGTGTTGCCACATGGATTCTGACAGGCACTGCAATCCGGTACAATTTTATTTTTCTCTGCTTTGACTTTTGCGATCATCTCTTTTAAAGTCTCATCATTGAAATTCACATTCGTGATCGTTGTAAATAAACCTTCGATGATAATACGGTCGGTATTTTCTGTTTTTGGATTATTTCCACAGGATTTTGCCAGACCAATTAACGCCCCGGTCAGTTCATCCTGTAATTTTGCTGTATTTGCAGATTTGCCACACACACCTGCATTTCCTGTACATCCACTGCATCCCGCAGTCTGTTCACACTGAAAACAAAACATTTTCTGTTCCATATTGTGTAATCTCCTTTTTATGAAATGTTGTAATGTAAAACGCTGATATACAGAGGTGATACCCCTGCACACCAGCGCTTGTTACGAGGTATGTACAGATTGTAATAAAAACACTTTCATTTTTCTGTTGTTTTTACAACGCAATAAATTTTTTATGTATTATTTGATTGGTAATATTTTCTTTCTGTCTTCTGTCTCATGCACATAACCGATCAACTTGTCAGAAACTCCAACCACACGGTCTGTAGCTGCATTGCACTTGTCGACCGTGCTGTCTAACTCGTTCATATGCTCGATCGTAATCTGTGCACTCTCTGCATTCTGATCTGCAAATTCTTTCAGGGAAACCGTCTCTGTCTCGATGATATCACTGTGGCTCTTTAATTCTTCCACCTCAGAACTGATGCCTTCGATTGCACTTCCGACCTGACCAATCTCACTGTTTAATGTTGTAAAGATTTCCTTTGTCTGATCGATTTTCTCATTCTGGAGGCTCACTGCCTCAGATACCTTCTCAGTGATCTCCACGCTCACATTTGCCTTATCCATAAGATCTGCAACAAGCTGGTTGATGCGTTCGGTTGACTCTCTTGACTGATCTGCCAAGGTGCGGATCTGCTCTGCAACAACGGCAAACCCTCTTCCGTGTTCCCCCGCTCTGGCTGCCTCAATACTTGCATTTAATGCAAGCAGGTTGGTCTGATTGGAAATATCTGCAATAATATCGGTAACTGTCTGGATCTGCTGGGCAGAATCATTGGTAAGCTTAGACTGCTCTCTTACATTCTCGATCGCTTCCCCATTCTTCTTACTGATGTCGATCAGTTCTCCCATAATATTTTCAGCAGACTCGTTGCATTCCTGCATCTTATCTGCACTTGCATTCAAGGCATCTACATTCTCGGAAATCATAGCGATCAGATTACCGATTGCATCGATCTTCTCTTTCATATCTGCCGTCTGTGTTGCCTGTGTCACAGTGTTATCTGCAATCGTATGCACCGAATCCTGTGTGATTTTCAAGGAAGCTTCCATATCATGAAAGATGTTATTAAAATCACCGGATACAGATTTTAATTCTTCTGTTGCTGTTTTAATCCCGGAAATCACAGTTGCAAATGAACTGATGGAATTATGTACGGAACGCATCATCGCTCCGATGTCATCCTCACGCTCCATCAGCTTTTTCGCTTTTTCTCCGATCTTCGTCTGCTCCTGTTCATCTTCTGTTTTTCCCTGGGCTATTGTAAGAAACTGGTTCAGCAGTGATTTCACAACCCAGAATACGACTCCAAAAATCACAACGCTGACCGCACTTACCAGCACAACTGCGATCAACGTGCTGATAATTCCATTCTTTAACATTTCCAACACGAGCACCTGCCACAAAACAATGACAAGCATTAATGCAAATATCGGTTTTAAGGCTTTCCCCCAAGCCACTTTTCTGTTATCCTGTTCCATAATTATCAGAATACCTCCGTGTTCATCAAAGTTATACATATTCTACCATATTTTTCATGCTTGTGGTATCAGAATTTCCTATTTTCAAATTTTCTTTGACTATTTTCCAGAAATACTATACAATGCAATCGTTTGAAATACGATGGAGGAGAATACCAAATGAAAAAAATAGCTTTTTTTGATATAGACGGAACTTTAACTTCCGAAATCGATGGTTCCATACCACAGAGTGCCATCACTGCGATACGAAAAGCCAGAGCAAACGGAAACCTGATGTTTTTAAATTCCGGAAGATGTATCCAGAACGTAGAACCACGTTTTAAAGAAGTCGGCTTTGACGGATTTGTCTGCGGATGCGGCACTGATATTTACTGTGATGGAAAGAATCTTTTACATGTCACACAGTCCCATGAAATTACAATGGAACTGTTAAAGGCAGCAAGAGATACCAATGTCGACATTATTTTCGAATCGTCCACTGCGGTTGCTTACGATCCGGCCCGTCCAATCATACATCCGGATGCCGTGGCACAATATGACGCTTTCGTGAAACGCGGTTATACAATGCCAACGGATCTGGAGTCACTGGATTTTACCTGTGATAAATTTGTGATCTGGTTTCAGGACAAAGAGCAGCTGCAGGCTTTCCGAAAGATCAGCGACGTGCATTTCAACTGCATTGACCGGGGCGGCACATTCCGGGAATTTGTCCCTCACGGCTACAGCAAAGCAACCGGAATCCAGTTTGTCCTTGATCATTACAATCTGTCAAAAGAGGATGCCTATGCATTCGGAGACAGCAACAATGATCTTCCGATGCTCTCCTATCTCCCGAACAGTGTTGCGATGGGAAATGCATACCCGGCTTCTCTTTTTGACCGGGTGTCCTTTGTCACAAAAAAAGCGAGCGAAGACGGTATCGCCTTCGCTCTGGAACATTTTTCCTTTATTTAGGACTGCAAAAGTGTGCGCCAGGCGCACACTTTTTTTATATATACTCTCTCAGATCATCTGCTGTTGTGCGCATCTTATCTACTGCCTGCTGTACCTGCTCTGCAAACTGGAGATTCTGTTCGCTCATGCCATGTACCTGTTCTGCACTTGCGGTCACTTCCTCTGTTGCAGCAGACAACTGGGATATATTTTCCACGATTTTATTATTAGACTCAGAAAGTCCATCCACCTGCCGGTTTACTTCCTCGATATGATCGATCAGATCTGTCATATTACGGTTCAATATCTCAAATGTCTCAGATGCCGCAACAATCTTCTGATTCTGGCTCTCAACGGCCTCTACAGATTCTTCCACAGAAGAAACTACTTCATTGGCATTCTCATTCAGTTCATTGACGATCCTCGTGATCTGCTCAGTAGAATTCTTTGTCTGCTCTGCCAGCTGTCTGATCTGTTCTGCCACGACGGCAAATCCACGGCCTGCCTCACCGGCTCTTGCACTTTCGATCGATGCATTCAGTGCGAGAAGATTCGTCTGGCTGGAAATATTTAAGATCATTCCTGCGATCTCTTCCACTTCTTTTGTTTTGTTCTGAAGCTTTGTCATGGCGGTCGTCACTTCGTGGTTTGTATTCGTGATCAGTTCTGACTGTGTCCTTAATTCTTCCATTACACGGATATTTTCCTGAATACTCTCGTTGGAATTCATTGCAATATCCACCATCTGCTTCGAACTTTCTCCGGTTACACCAATTGCATCCTGAATGGAATTGGTCATTGTACTCTGTTCTTCAATGCTGCCTGCCGTTGTATTGGCAGAAGCTGAAATCTCCTGCATGCTGTTTGTTACAGATTCTGTCACGCCAACCAGCTTTTCGATCAGTTCACTGCTCTTTACAGATTCTGTCTGGATAGATTGTGAAATACTGAGCACACCGTCCAAAATACGTTTTTCTTTCTCATGCTCTGCTGCGATCGAACCAAGCGCATCATCATTGAATATAATTGTGATATATCCGACTCTGCTGATGATAAAGAGAATTCCAAGAACTCCCCAGATACTGCAGATCGTATCCACATCTATCACAATGTATCCCTTAAGTGCCTGTACGATGGTCACGATTATGTATAAAATACTAAGCCCGATCTCAGTGAATTTTAATCCTTTTTTATCGTAATAAGGAAGCTGCAATGCGATACATGCGACCAGCACATAGGTAATAAACTTTGCATCTGTCTGCACCCCAAGAAACAGATATTCAATCCCCATCTCTATGGTTGCTGCTACTTTTAATTTGTCGGTTGCCTTATCCCTGCAATATATGACCGCATTCCCCACTGCAAATAAAAGTAAAAGAACCGTATTGCCATATACCGTCATTGACTGGATGTTATGGTTCATCAGTTTCATCCACAGATACATTAAGATCAGTACACACATAAAAACTGTGGCACCCACATACATCTTATTCATTCTCCGCCGTCTCTCGGAAATGTCATTATAACGATATTTATTTTCTTCCATTGTTTTTCGTTAACTCCTCTCTTGTTATCATGTAAGCCTTTTCACAATATAGCATATTATACCTTATTTTTCCAAAAAATTCCATATTATTTTCTGCATAATATGCATATTTTTCTCAGATACGCCACCTGCTTCAATAAACGATCTTATCGCGTCCGGTCTCTTTTCCCTGATATAACTTCTCATCTGCCCTGCGGATCGCCATTTCCATACCATCGTTCTTATCGTACTCTTCCAGTCCAAACGTCACGGTAATGCGGATCTCCTCATTTTCATACGATACCGTCAGCCTGTGGATCTCGTCATAAATCTCCTGCAGCGCATCATATGCCGCATCGCCGTTTCTGCCATAAAATACAAACAGGAACTCCTCGCCTCCCCAGCGGCACACCCTTCCGCACGTTTTCATTTTGTCCTTGAAAAGTTCAGCCACTGCCTTTAACACTTCATCTCCTGCATCATGACCATAAGTGTCATTGATTTTTTTGAAAAAATCAATATCTGCGATGGCAATCGACACAAATTCTGCATTCCCTGTTTCATAATCATGCTCCACTGCGCGGATATATTCCCACATACTCCAGCGATTGCAGAGCCCGGTAAGTGGATCAAGAGAAGCGATCTTTTGCAGTTTCTCATTGTAGCGTACAAGCTTCTGTTCCATCTTCTGGGCATCCTTCGTGAAAATGATCATGATAGCAGAAATCTGTGCAAAAATAAAAATAGTATTTAAAACCTGCATCAAAACGCTCATGGCCGGATCAAGGACGCTGTACGGTGCAAAGGTCCGCGCATAGGCATATAATGCCAGACGCAGCGCGCATGCTCCGATCGCGATCAACACTTTCTTTCGCACTCCTGCCGTACTCACCGTAAAATTCAGCACCAGAAGTGCAAACAGATAATGCTGTACACCACAGTCCCAGCCAAACTTCACAATAAAAATAATGATCCACACGATCATAAGTATCTGCGAAATCCATGCCGACTCTCTCGTATGATTCCAGTAGGTCGTGTAAAAAGACAACACATAGCATACTCCACACACCAGACATACGCCTGCATTCGTCCAGTCACCCATTCCGCAGAAAACCGCCATGAGACAGATAAAATACCCGCAGAAAAGCAGTGCGCTGATGCGCAGCGTCACAGCTGCTTTTTTTGTCTCATTCTCGTTCTTTACATCTTTAAAAATCAAATCAAGGATCTTGCTCATTTTCCTTTTCTCCATCATTATTTTAGAACTGTCTCATTTATGTCATGATTCTGTTCCTTCTTTTACATGGATAAAATGTGCCTCAAACTCTTCCTCTGAACACGGTTTGCCAAACAGATATCCCTGTATATAATCTGCACCAAGCTCACGGAGATCCTGCAATTCCTCTCCACTCTCGATTCCTTCAATACAGATAGAAAGATCCAGGCTATGCGTCATATCAATAATCTGTTTCATCAATGCATGCTCATACTCATTGTGCAATGCCTTCACCGTAAAAGAACGGTCAATCTTAATATAATTTGGTTCCAGATCACCAAGACAGTGCAGATTGGAATAGCCCGTTCCAAAATCATCCAGGATGACCTGAACTCCATTCTCTTTCAGACCATTCCATAACTTTTTGAAATGTTTTGAATCCAGATAGCCGCTCTCCGTCAGCTCAATTCCAACATTTCCTGCCGCAATTCCATAATATCGTATGATATTCAAAATCTCATCCAATGCATTACTCTTCATGACCTGAATATAGGAAAGATTGATGTTCATACGAAAATGAGGAATTTCTCTCTGCCATTTTTTACAGACTGCAACCGACTGCTGCAGCATCCACTTTCCCGCCGGAATAATAAGACCGGTCTGCTCTAAAAGCGGAATAAATTCCACCGGTGAAATTCGTTCCATCTCACCTACCTGCTCCTCAGATGGCATGGAAAAACGCATCAGTGCCTCTGCCCCAATCAACTGGAACGTTGTGGCATCTACGATTGGCTGGAAATACGCCTCAAAACCTTTAAAATCATGATTGACCGCATCGTATAACTGACGTTCGATTTTTTTTCGTCTCTTAAAGCGGTCGTATTCTTCCTGATTGAAAATATAGCTGCTGTTTCTGCCATTTTCTTTTGCTTCACTCAGTGTAAATTCGCTCAGTTTCAGCACTGCGTCATATCCGCCATATACCACTTCTGATTTAAGGATTCCGGCTGATACTGTAAACACCGCTTTATATTGGTTTTCTACAATAAAGTGATCGATACTCTTTCTGCAGTTGCTGTATAACTGTAACGCATCCTCAAGTGTACCACCACCAAAATCAACGATCATAAACTCATCCGCTACAATACGAAACAACTGTTGCCTGTCATTTAAGTTTTCTGCCAGACAGTCCGCTGTTTTTTTGATGATGAAATCCCCATACTTATTTCCAAAATTTCCATTGATGGCTCCAAGATCATCAATTCCGATGCGCATAAAGAACCCACTGGGAAATGCATCCTTATACTTTCTGACATATGCAGATAAACTTGTCTCTCCAAGCAGACCACTCACATTATCTGCCTTCTGCCGTTCTCCGATTTCATTAATACAGCCGATCAGAAAATGTGGTTTTCCATCTGCATCATCCAGAACTTTTCCACGGCAGTTGATCCAGACAGATTCTCCCTTTCTGTCCAGCCAGCGGTAAAACATACTGTGATACTTCTTTGTGCCGTCCTTAATCTCCTGCAATTCCTTTGCGAGCGCCGGCATATCATGCGGATCCACAAAATTTTCATGTGCCTTTGCAGCATCTAAAAACCGGTCTGATGAAAGGCGAAAACGGTCCACTGCATGTGGCGATATCTGATACTCATCCTTTTGCAGATCAAACGCATATAAATAATCATCCATACACGGATCATAAAGACGGATCATCTCATCAAACTGCTCTTTTGATATATTCAAATACGTTTTTTCTCTTTCTTCTTTATTTTCCATACGCTACCATCCTTTTCCCTACAAAAATAGTACTTTTTTGCAGATGCAAAGTCAACTGATTTTCGGCAGATTTTTACAAAAAATAACATTATTGTCAGTCTGTCTATAGCGTAATTTCTGTTTTTATGCTAAGCTTGTTTTATAAATTTTTATGGAGATAAAATCAGATGAAAGAATATACCTGTGAAGAGATCAAAAAAGAAATGGAAGTTTTAAAACAGACATTTGCCATTGTCCGCATTGTTGATCCATCTGTCTGCCGCATTATGGAATTTTCCGGTTCCGACGAAACTTTACGACTGACATCATGTGACATCTGTTATGACGTCTGGAATTATTCCTCACAATGCACCAACTGTACTTCTGCCCGGGCACTCAGACGCAGTGAAACAATGTCAAAATGTGAAACCTGTCAGAATAAGATTTTCAATATCAGTGCAAAGCCGATTATGGTTGATGGAAAAGCACTGGTTCTGGAAGTGGTACAGCCTTTTTCCTATACCCCGGCACAACTGCATTCGGGCACACAGAAAATTGTACAATTTGTCTCTGACCTGAATCAGCGAATTCTCATTGACTCAGAAACAGGCGCTTATAATCAGGAATATCTGATCGAACATCTTCCAAATATTTTTGAGGAGGCAAAAACACTGCCTCATTACAACACTGCTCTGATCCACATTTTAAATCTGTCCGATATCAGAGCGCAATACGGTCAGATTTCTGTCACCGGTGTTGTATGCTTTCTATATGACCTTTTGCTCACAACTTTTGCGTCTTCTGACACAGCACCGCTTCTTGTGCGAAAAAGTGAGGATTCGTTCTTTATTGCTGAAAAAGGACTCTCTTATGACGCTTTTGTTTCCCGCATTGAAAAACTGATTCGTGAGATTCCAACACAGCACCTTGTATTCCAAAATCAGCTTCTTCCTTTTGAAATTGAGACCGGCTGTGCAGATTTAAGCAGCGAATCCTATACTTCTGCCGATGAACTGTTTGAAACACTCCAAAAACGTCTGTAAAGTAAAGCAACCATTGCAAATCTGAAAATAATCATTTTTTCAACGATAAAAAATTCGGATTCCATCCGTTTTTGACTGAGAATCCGAATTTTTATTTTGACTACTATGAATATTTCTTTTTACTTTTCATTTAAAGTACGCATGGAATTTAAGATTGCGATGACAGAAACTCCCACATCCGCAAATACGGCCTCCCACATATTCGCCATACCAAGTGCGCCGAGAATCAGAACAAGTGCTTTTATTGCAAGTGCAAATACAATGTTTTGTTTTACAATACGAAGTGTCTTTCTTGCAATCCTAACAACCGATGCGATCTTGGTCACATCATCATCCATCAGGACAATATCTGCTGCTTCGATTGCCGCATCGGAGCCCATACTTCCCATTGCAATTCCAATGTCCGCTCTGGTGAGTACCGGAGCATCATTGATTCCATCTCCAACAAATGCAAGACGCTCTTTTTCTTTTTCAGCTTTTAAGAGTGCTTCCACCTGCTCTACTTTACCACCCGGTAACAGTTCTGCATGCACCTCATCGATACCAAGTGTCTGTGCCACTGTCTCTGCGGCCTCTTTGCGATCTCCGGTCAGCATGACCGTATGTCTGACGCCTACCTGTTTCATGTCGTGGATTGCTTCTTTTGCTCCATCTTTAATGGTATCGGAGATGACAACCGCTCCTTCAAATACTCCATTGCATGCCACATAAACAACTGTTCCCATGCTCTTGCAAGGTGTATAAAAAATACTCTCTGACTTCATGAGTTTTTCGTTTCCAAGTAATACGGTCTTTCCGTCGATCACAGCTTTGATTCCGTGTCCTGCGATTTCCTCTGTGTTTGTCACACGGTTTAAATCCAGCTCTTTTCCGTAAGCTTCACGGATGGAATTTGCGATTGGATGATTGGAATAGCCCTCTCCCAATGCTGCAAGTTCGATCAGTTCCTCTTTGGAACCGTTTTCGGTGATGACATCTGTCACTTTAAACTCGCCTTTGGTCAGTGTTCCGGTCTTATCAAAAACAATTGTGGTCATCTCTGCCACTGCCTCCAAATAGTTGCTACCTTTTACAAGGACACCGATCTTAGACGCTGCACCGATTCCGCCAAAGAATCCTAAAGGAACGGAGATTACCAACGCACATGGGCAGGAAATAACAAGGAAAATACATGCTCTCTGAATCCATTCTGCCCATCCGCCGCCAAGAATCAGTGGTGGCAAAATTGCGAGGATCACTGCACCGATCGTGACAACCGGAGTGTAGTATTTTGCAAAACGTGTGATGAAATTCTCAACTTTTGCTTTTTTGCTGCTTGCATTCTCCACAAGTTCCAGAATCTTTGCAACCGTAGAATCATCAAACTCTTTTGTTGTTTTTACTTTTAATGTTCCGCTTCCGTTCACACAGCCACTGATGATCTCATCGCCGGCTTTTGCGCTTCTTGGTACCGACTCACCGGTCAGTGCTGCGGTATCGATCAGGGATTCACCCTCCACAACAATACCGTCCAAAGGAATACGCTCCCCCGGTTTCACTACGATAATGCTTCCAACTTCCACATCATCCGGATCAACCTGTTTTAAAACTCCGTCTTCCTCGATATTGGCATATTCCGGACAAATGTCCATCATATCAGAAATGGACTGACGGGATTTTCCAACCGCATAGCCCTGGAACAATTCGCCTACCTGATAAAACAGCATAACAGC
>OKRU01000404.1_pt1 | contig 43256 bp, 51 predicted proteins | sample 1601131 | NCBI WGS metagenome assembly OKRU01 (sample SAMEA3541558, study PRJEB24748) | human gut metagenome | biome: human gut; feature: human-associated habitat; material: faeces | place: China | collected 2012
CCAAACTCTGGCAGCCAACTCGTCGCCTTGGAAGTATTTTAAAGATTCTCCGTAGCCGCCTCGGAGCTCGCCGTCGCCGCCACAGGCAGACCGACCTCCGTTCCCGCCGCCGGCCGGAGCATCCCGCCTCCGGATGCAGCTGCACGGCACCGAATTGACAAAAACCTATAGGAGATGGAACGGCCCTGACCAGGCGCACGCCGCCTGACAGGGAGTCCCGAAAACCCATTTATGAAAGTCGCAGACATTCGCCGCACCTTTCTGAACTTCTACGAAAGCAAGGGCCACACGATCGTCGCCTCGAGCCCGGTCGTCCCCGCCCATGACCCGACGCTTCTCTTCACGAACGCCGGCATGAACCAGTTCAAGGACGTGTTCCTCGGCTTCGACAAGCGCCCGTACACCCGCGCCACGACGTCCCAGAAGTGCATCCGCGCCGGCGGCAAGCACAACGACCTTGACAACGTCGGCTACACCGCCCGCCACCACACGTTCTTCGAGATGCTCGGCAACTTCTCGTTCGGCGACTACTTCAAGCATGACGCCATCAACTTCGCCTGGGAGCTCCTGACGAAGCACTTCATGTTGCCCGCCGAAAAGCTCTGGGTCACGGTCTATGCCGAGGACGACGAGGCCTACAACATCTGGCACGAGGAAGTCGGCGTTCCCGCCGAGCGCATCGTCCGCATCGGCGACAACAAGGGCGCCCGCTACATGTCCGACAACTTCTGGATGATGGGCGACACGGGGCCGTGTGGTCCCTGCACCGAAATCTTCTACGACCACGGCGACAAGATCCAGGGCGGCCCTCCGGGGAGCCCCGAGGAAGACGGCGACCGCTACATCGAGATCTGGAACCTCGTTTTCATGCAGTTCAACCGCGACGAGCGCGGCGTCATGCACAAGCTTCCGAAGCCCTCCGTCGACACGGGCATGGGTCTTGAGCGCATTGCCGCCGTTCTCCAGGGCGTGCACAACAACTACGACATCGACCTCTTCAAGAACCTGCTCGCCAGCGTCAAGCGCGTCCTTGAGGAGACGAGCGGCGAAGCCGTCGATCCGGAATCCCCGTCCCTCAAGGTGATCGCTGACCACATCCGCGCCTGCACGTTCTCCGTCGCCGACGGCATCGTCCCGGGCAACGAAGGCCGCGCCTACGTGCTGCGCCGCATCTGCCGCCGCGCCATCCGCCACGGCTACAAGCTCGGCGCCCGCAAGCCCTTCTTCTACAAGCTCGTCGACGCCGTTCGCGCCGAAATGGCCGAAGCCTATCCGGAAATCAACAATCCGCGCATCGAGAAGGTCATCGAAGAAGAGGAACGCCGCTTCTTCCTCACGCTCTCCAAGGGCATGGAAATCCTCGACGCCGCCATTACCGGCTCCAAGGACGGCGTGCTTGACGGCGAAGTCGTCTTCAAGCTGCACGACACTTACGGCTTCCCCGCCGACCTGACGGGCGACGTCTGCCGCGAACGCGACGTCAAGATCGACTTCGACGGCTTTGACGCCGCCATGGCCCGCCAGCGCGAGGCCGCCCGCGCCAGCGCCAAGTTCAAGATGGCCGCCGGCCTCGAATACACGGGCGCCGACACGGTCTTCACCGGCTACGAAACGCTCGAAGAGAACGAAGCCACGGTTCTCGCCGTCTACAAGGACGGGCAGGCCGTCGAACTCGCCGAAGCGGGCGACGACTGCATCGTCGTCTTCGACCGCACCCCGTTCTATGCCGAACAGGGCGGCCAGGTCGGCGACCGCGGCCACTGTCGCAACGACGCCTCCCTCGCCGGCGTGCTCGACACGATCCGCGTCAAGGGCAAGGTCACGGGCCACTCCTGCCACGTCGAGGAAGGCCGCATCGCCGTGGGCGACAAGTTCCGCCTGACGGTCGACGCCGACCGCCGCCACGCCACGCAGCGCAACCACTCAGCGACCCACCTTCTCCAGCAGGCCCTGCGTAAGGTCCTCGGCGAGCACGTCGAACAGAAGGGCTCCCTCGTCTCCCCGACCGAGCTGCGCTTCGACTTCTCCCACAGCCAGGCCATGACGACCGAGCAGATCGCCCGCGTCGAAGACCTCGTCAACGAGCAGATCCTCGCCAACACGGCCACGAAGGCCGAAGTCCTGCCGCTTGAAGAAGCCCGCAAGACCGGCGCCACGATGCTCTTCGGCGAAAAGTACGGCGACATCGTCCGCGTTGAGACGATCGGCAACTCCGTCGAGCTCTGCGGCGGCACGCACGTCGTGCGCACGGGCGACATCGGCTCCTTCAAGATCCTCGGCGAAGCGGGCGTTGCCGCCGGCATCCGCCGCATCGAGGCCGTCACGGGCATGAACGCCCTTGCCGAAGCCCAGAAGAACGCCGCCCTCCTCGGCCAGGCCGCCTTCCGCTTCAACGTCAAGGCCTGCGACCTGCCGTCCAAGATCGACGACATGATGGCCAACGTCAAGGCCCTCGAAAAGCAGCTCGAACAGCTCAAGAGCCAGATGGCCAGCCGCATGGGCGACACGCTCCTTGAAAAGGCCATCGAGGTGAAGGGCATCAAGGTCCTCGCCGCCCGCATGGACGGCGCCGACGCCAAGGCCCTGCGCGAAACGATGGACAAGGTCAAGGACAAGCTCGGCACCGCCGTGGCCGTCCTCGCCGCCGTCAGCGCCGAAGGCCGCGTCCAGCTCGCCGCGGGCGTCAGCCGCGACCTCACCGACCGCGTCAAGGCCGGCGAACTCGTCAACTCCGTCGCGCAGAAGCTCGGCGGCAAGGGCGGCGGCAAGCCCGACATGGCCATGGCCGGCGCCCAGAGCGCCGAAGGCCTAGACGCCGCGCTCGCCGACGTTCAGGCCTGGGTCGAAGCCAAGCTCTGAGGACGCACGATGACCGAAACGCTCGAAGTCGTCGACCTCTGCCTGCCCGGCCTCAACTGCCCGATGCCGGTGCTGCGCGCCAAGAAGGCCCTCGCCAAGATGGCGGGCGGCACCCTCCTGCGCGTCGTCAGCACCGACAGGCACAGCCTGGCCGATCTGGCGGAATTCTGCCGCCAGACGGGCCACGAGCTCGTGAGCCAGAACACGGACGAGGCGGCGGGCGAATACGTCACCGTCATCAGGCGCCGCGAGGACTGACCTCCGGCCGGTCCGAACCCTGATCAAGGTCCCTGAAGCATCCGCTTCGGGGGCCTTTTTTCATGCCCGCCCGAAAAGACTGTCCCGCAAGCAAATCGACTGAACAGGAAGGAAACAGATACCACATTTGCGGTATTTTCACAAAAAGCCTTGCCTTTTTTCTTCGGGTTCGCTAATATTCTGCTCCTACAGTTTTGACGCGGTAGTAGCTCAGTTGGATAGAGTATCTGGCTACGAACCAGAGGGTCGTGGGTTCGAATCCTGCCTACCGCACCAGCCATTCCGAAGCCGCTGTTTTCGTCTGAAAACAGCGGCTTTTTCGTTACACTTTTTCAGGCGATTTCAGGCCTTCTAATTTTTCAGCACGAAACTCCTGTGGACAACCCACGTTTGCACAAAATTCATGCAAACTGCATCAATCATATTTTGCAGGGTTATTCCCGTAGAAGACCCCGCTTTTTCAACCTTTATGCACATTTTCTGTGGATAACTTACCCACAACCCCGTGCATGAGGTCTTCATTCGCATGAAAAGGCCCGCGTGGAAGCTGCGTTCCATGCGGGCCCTGTCTTTTCCTGCGTCCGTCCTCAGGAGGTCGTCAGGCGCGGCGTTCGCAGCGGCAGAAGGTCACCTCGAAGGAGCGGGACTCGGTCGGCTCGAGCATTTCGAGCACCTCGGTGGTCCATTCGGACTCGGGGAGCTCGGGGAAGGTCGTGTCGCCCTCGAAGTCGGCGTCGATCTTCGTCAGCCACACGACGTCGGCCGACGGAAGAGCCTGACGGTAAATCTCGCCGCCGCCGATCACGAAGACGGTGTCCGTGTCAGCGAGCGTCCTGAAGGCCTCCTCGAGGGAAGGAACCACTTCGGCGCCTTCGGCGCGGTAGTCCGCATTGCGCGTGACGACCACGTTGCGGCGGCCGGGAAGCGGACGGCCGATGGACTCCCAGGTCTTGCGGCCCATGACGATGGGGTGGCCCATCGTGGTGCGCTTGAAGTGGGCGAAGTCCTCGGGCACGCGCCAGAGCATCTTGTTGCCGCCGCCGATGACGCCGTTGCGTGCGGCTGCGACGATGAGTGCGATCTTCATGAGTCTCTCCTCAGACGGCGACGGGCGCCTTGATGTGGGGCCACGGATCGTAGCCGGTGATTTCGAAGTCCTCGAACCTGTAGTCGAAGATGGAGTCGGGCTTGCGCCTGATCACGAGCTGCGGATAGGGACGCGGCTCGCGGGAGAGCTGAAGCTCGGTCTGCTCCATGTGATTGTCATAGAGGTGGCAGTCGCCGCCCGTCCAGACGAAGTCTCCGACCTCGAGGCCCGCCTGCTGCGCCACCATGTGCGTGAGCAGCGCGTAGCTCGCGATGTTGAAGGGCACGCCGAGGAAGATGTCGCAGGAGCGCTGGTAGAGCTGGCAGGAGAGCCTGCCGTCGGCCACGTAGAACTGGAAAAGGCAGTGGCAGGGCGGAAGCGCCATCTGGTCCACGAGGCCCGGATTCCAGGCGCACACGATCATGCGGCGGCTGTCGGGATTGGTCCTGAGCTGCTGCATCAGGTTCTCGATCTGGTCGACGTGGCTGCCGTCGGGTGCGGGCCAGCTGCGCCACTGGACGCCGTAGACGGGGCCGAGGTCGCCGTTCTCGTCGGCCCACTCGTCCCAGATCGTCACGCCGTTGTCGTGCAAGTACTTGATGTTGGAGCTGCCCTGAAGGAACCAGAGCAGTTCGTGAATGATCGAGCGAAGGTGAAGCTTCTTCGTCGTGACAAGCGGAAAGCCTTCCGCCAGATTGAAGCGCATCTGGTAGCCGAAGACGGATCGCGTGCCGGTGCCTGTGCGGTCGGACTTGTGCGTGCCGTGTTCGTATACGTGGCGCATCAGGGTCTCGTACTGATTGCTCGGCACGGTGCTGTCTCCCGAATGCTGGAAGGTCCCTCCGGAATGGCGGGACCCGAATGATAGGTGACCACAGTTTACCGAAAATCGGACTCTCCAAAAGCAGGCCCGCCAGTCCTTCGACCGCCGGGCCTGCATGCTTCACGAAGCGGAAGTCTGGAGGATTATTCCTGAACCACGACCTTCACGTCTTCGCCGTACTCGTCCTTCGTCGTCGTGTGGATCGCAAGGAGCGCGAACCAGCGGCGCAGCGTGCCGTAGATCACGAAGAGCATGAGGAGCATGACGATCACGGAGAGCGTGGCAAGCAGGATCTTGCCGCCTGGCAGGTACTGGTTGACGATGAGCCAGATGCCCGCCCAAAACGTGATGACGGTCATGAAGAGGCCGGGCACGCCCGTGATCCAGGCGTACTTCGCCTTGTTCATGCGCAGGATCACGGTGGTGCCGATCAGAAGCGTCACGCTGGCGAGCAGCTGGTTGCAGATGCCGAAGAGCGGCCAGATGGAGCCGATGTCGCCCGAGTAAACGAGATATCCCCAGGAGCCCGTGAAGAGCACCGAGGTGATGATCACACCCGGAACCCATTCCTTGTCCGCAAACTTCGGGATGACCTTGCCGATCATTTCCTGAAGGAAGAAGCGGCCGACGCGGGTGCCGGCGTCCACGGCCGTCAGAATGAAGACGGCTTCGAACATGATGGCGAAGTGGTACCAGTAGGCCATCAGGTGTTCCATGAACGGGATCTTGGAGAAGATGTGGGCCATGCCGACGGCGAGCGAGACGCTGCCGCCCGGACGGGCCATCAGACTTTCCTGAACCTCGGCTTCAAGGCGCGGAAGCTCCTGCACGGCCATGCCGAGCGCCTGGAACTTCTCGGCGGGCGCATTGATGGCGAAGTAGTCGGCGGGCACCAGCACGCAGGCGGCGACAAGGGCCATGATGGCCACGAAGCCTTCCATCAGCATGGCGCCGTAGCCCACGAAGAGCACGTCGCGTTCGTTGCCGACCATCTTCGGGGTCGTACCCGTGCCGATCGTGGCGTGGAAGCCCGAGAGCGCGCCGCAGGCGATCGTGATGAAGATGAACGGAATGACGGGACCGCCCACGATCGGGCCGCCGCCGTGGATGAAGTCCGTGAAGGCCGGCATCTGGAAGTTCGGCATCACGAAGGCGATGCCGATGGCGAGGGCGCCGATCGTGCCGATCTTGAGGAAGGTGGAGAGGTAGTCGCGCGGCAGCAGCAGGAGCCACACGGGAAGAACGGAGGCGAAGAAGCCGTAGATCGGGATGAGGATGCTCATCGCCTTGCGGTCGATGTCGAGCCAGCCGAAGTATTCGGGATGGGCGGCGACCCACGGACCGGAAAGGATGCAGAGGAAGAGGAGCACGATGCCGATGACCGTCGCGCCGACCACGTCGCCCTTGCGCCAGATCTGCATGTAGAGGCCCATCAGAATGGCGATGGGAATCGTCGCGGCGACCGTGTAGGTCGACCAGAGCGAGTTGTGCATGGCGTTGACCACGGCAATCGAGAGGCCCGCGAGCGTCAGGATCAGAATCGCGAGGACGGCCCACGAGGCGACGAAGCCCGTCGTCCTGTCGATCTCCTGCGTCGCGATGTAGGCGAGCGAGCGGCCGCGGTGGCGCACGGAGCAGAAGAGCACGACCATGTCGTGCACGCCGCCTGCGAGCACGCAGCCGATCAGAATCCAGAGCAGGCCCGGCATGTAGCCGAACTGCGCTGCGAGAACTGGGCCGAGAAGCGGGCCGGCTGCCGCAATGGCTGCGAAATGGTGGCCAAAGAGCACGTACTTGTTGGTCGGGACATAGTCCTGCCCGTCGCTGTACTTGACGGCAGGCGTCTTGCGGGCTTCATTGAGGCTGAGGACCTTGGTCGCGATGAAGAGACCGTAGAAGCGGTAAGCAATGGCAAAGATACAGAGCGCGGCAAAGACGATTGTCAGTGCGTTGACTCCCGTTCCTGTTTCCATGTTTTTCTCCGGGTTGGCTTTGGGGGGATTTCGTCGGCTTCAAGCGTCTTTCCGGAACACGAAAAAATGGCCTGAAGGATCCGGTAGGTGCGGATCCCAGGCCATATTGACGGGCCCGGCGCTCTCAAACTCGCCGATCTGCCTGTCAGTCTATCGTTTTCAAGGTTTTGCGCGCAAATGGTGCGCGTGATTTTTTCCTCAGTGTTTTTGCGCACCCTTGAAGATCATGAATGCCATCGGGAGCTCAAGAGAGGGCTTTGCACCACTGAAAACACCGCTCCAACCGATCATGAAGTCGATGTACTCCTTGGGCTCGATCTTGCGGCCGAGCATCTTCTCATGCGCATCGCGCGCCGTCAGAAGCTCGAGGTCCTTGAGATAGCAGGAGAGCGCAAGACGGATCACGACCTCATCGGACATGGCGTCCGTGCCGCCCTCAAGACCCTGAGCGGCCGTCTCGGCGGCAAGTTCCTGACGAAGCGAGGCGCGCAGGTGCTTCGCAAGCTCGGCGCCCGCCCAGCCGTTCTGCACGATGCGGGACTCGTCACCGCCCGTCGAAAGAAGCATCAGGATGTCGGCGAGGAATTCCTCGGCCTGCTCGTGGACGGCGGCCGCATCCTTGTGGCCGGGGTCGTTGCTGCGGATCCAGGCGTCCTGCATGCAGGCGATTCCGAGCTCCTCGAGCGCAAGGAACATGCTGTTCTGGTCGCGAAGGTCGATGGCGGCGTGAGGCGCGAATTCAGCGTCACGGGCTTGCTGGGGCATGTCTGTCTCCGAAGTCAAAGAGTGTTTTGAAAGGGTATCGGCATTGTACAACGCCGCGCTGCGCTGCAGAAAAGGAGCTCAGTTGAGCCGCCTAGAGACCGCATCAGGGAGAGGCATCACGGGAATGCCCTCCTCATGCAACGCCTGAGCCTCCTCGCCCGAACAGGTGCCCTTCACCAGGCGCCTCTCGGCGCGCCCGTCATGAATGTCTCTCACAGTTTCGGGAAAGCGCTCGCCGACGTCCTCGGCCATCGCGGCAGCCTCACGCAGCACCTTCATGGCGTCCGCCTGCATTTCGCGGGCCCTCTCCCAGCCGCGGGCGGCGACGTCGGCCGCAACGTCCGTCCTCGTCGTCCCCTGCACTCTGACAAAGTTGGGAGCGCTCGGGCGCTTGGCAACGCACGGATCTCCGCACACGGGACACTCGATGCGGCCTTCCTTCAGGTCCGCCTCCAGCTCCTCATCGGAGCGAAACCATCCCTCGAACACATGTCCGTGACCGCAGCACAGGTTGCAGATCTTGATTCCCATCACCGTCCTCCCGCACGCCCTTGAGGCAGGAGCCGAAAAAAGTTCACACGACTTTAAAAATATACTGTACAATTGCGCTCTCTGGCGAAACCGTCAGCTCGCTCCATCTTGGAAGGGTGGCAGAGTGGTTGAATGTACCGCCCTGGAAAGGCGGCATACGGAAATTCCGTATCGAGGGTTCGAATCCCTCCCCTTCCGCCAGAACACAGACCCCGAAGCCTCTCAGGCTCCGGGGTTTTTCTTTATTTACCTTGAGTACCAGGCACATTCCAGAATTCTACTTTCGTCGATTCCGCCAAAATCCGCCAGATTGCGACATATCACGCCATGCGATAGACTGTGGAGGTGGGTCTTTTGGTGGGTCTTTTTTCGGTGGGTCTCTGGTGGGTCTTACGCGATTCACCGCCCAAAGGTAGATATGAAAGATCAAGTCACGTCGAAAAATTTCATGACGCTGCCACCCGGCCGGTACTCGCTCGGCGGTGGGTTGATGCTTCTCGTGCGTTCTGAGTCTTCCCGGCAGTGGGTTGTCCGCTACCGATTCGCGGGGACACGGAAAGACTTGTCGATCGGTGGCGCCTCGCGCATTTCAATCACGTCTGCAAAAGCGCGGGCAGCAAAAATTCTCTCAATGGCGGCCGACGGCATCGATCCGTCATCATCAAAGCTTTCAGAAGCAGACGCCCGAGAAAGCATCACTTTCAAAGAGTTCTATCCTGGTGCAATCGCGACCATTCAAAACGTCAAGCGCTGGAAAAACGAAAAGCACGCATCGCAGTGGGTGTCCACAATCGAAACCTATGCCGTCCCGGTTCTCGGTGCTCTTCGCGTAAAGGACATCACGCGAGGAGACATCCTCGAAGTCCTCAAACCGATCTGGACAGAAAAGCCAGAGACAGCCAGCCGCCTACGAGGCCGCCTCGAAAGTCTCTTCTCTCAAGCAATCGCTGAAGAACTCATACAAACAAACCCTGCTACTTGGAAAGACGGGCTAGCTTTCTTCCTGCCGCCGATCTCAAAAGTCCACGAAGTCAAGCACCATGAGGCAATGCCTCTTGAAATTCTGAAAAGTTTTGCACCGGAGACGGCGAAAAAGACTTCTGTCGTGTCTCGCGCCGTCCTTTTCGGCATCCTCACTGCTACACGCGTGCAAGAGTTCCTTTGCGCACGATGGGACGAGATCGACATCCAGCACGCGATCTGGACGATTCCCGCCTCCAGGATGAAGTGCGGGCTTGAACACCGTGTTCCGCTTTCCCGTCAGGCGCTAGCAGTCCTCGAGCGTTGTGAACACAAGTCTGAGCTTCTCTTCCCTGCGCCTCGATCAAGTAAGGAAATGGTCATCGACAGCCCCCGGGCTTTTATCCGCAAGGCGACCGGTGAGGCCTTTACGATGCACGGCTTCAGATCAACGTTCCGAGACTGGTGCGAGGAGAACTTCATACATGAGGCCCTTGCAGAGCGTGCACTTGCGCACGTCCGGGGCGACAAGGTCGTGCAAGCCTACCAACGCTCCGACCTTCTTGAGCAACGTCGCCCAGTCATGCAGCAGTGGGCAGACGCGATCCTGCCGCCGAAGGATTGATCGACGTTACTTGCTTTGGCAAGGAATGATTCAAAGCAAGAAGGTTTAACTACAACTTGCTGTCTCCGAGGCACAGAGCGAACATGAGCACACCAAAACACAAACACCGGAGACAATCATGACGAACAACACAAGCCGCCGCGACGCTTGCATTCGATGATGCAGTATCACAAACCCTTACAATATCACGGCGGAGAGAACGTCAATCATGGCTTTTCACCGACAGAGAGCTCAGTCTTGCGTCTCTGTCTCTAAGTAGGCCTTCACCTTCTCCCGCCAGCTCGTAAGCTTCTGATAGTAGCTGCTCGCATCTGCCGGCTCGATTATTGCACTGTTCAAGGGTTGAACTGCTACGGCTCTTGAGCTGGTTGAACTGAGTGCGCACCCGCTCAGCATCAGCACTACGATCAGCAACATCGCGCTTAAGAGCAGCCATTGCTTCCTGGAACTTAGCTTCCTGAGCCTGCCGGATTTCTTCTGCCTGTCGCAAGGCGTTTCGTTCGCTCTCTGCATATTCGACCCTCAGATCAGCGATCTCTTTGTCAGCCTTCAGTCTTTCGACGTGGGCACCATAAAAAAAGCACGCCATGGCGCCGCTCACCATCAGAGCGATCACTACAAGCGTGCTGTAAGCCTTCAGCTTCCCGAAGACGATAGTTTTCAAGTTTTCGATCATCCGCACGTCCCCAGATTGCAGCAATCCTCCCGATTCGGGTTGACGTTCTCGCGCCAAAACTCCCAGTGGTCCGGCACGTAAGGCGACAAGCGCACCGCGACATCAATGCCGGCATCCTGCAGGCGCCGGACGGCCTCAAGGCGAGCGTTGTATCGGCAAAGCGTGCCTTCGTTTCCACCGACAACCTTGAAGAAAGACTTAAACTCAGACATAAACTATCTCCAATAAAAAAAGGGCCGTGAGGTCCGACAATTGTATTTGAGTCAGACGATCTGACACCGTCTGCGGATCTCTGCAATTCTTCTTTTTATATCTTGGTCTATATCTGTTTTTATATCTTGTATAGGTTCGACCTTGTTGACAAAACCCTCTTCCCGTTTAGGCAAATCAGAACTACCTGAACGGCTTATGGTATCCCCCTTTTCAGTCAATGCATACCACTGAGTTCTGTCGTATTTGTGTTTGTTGAAACAATCAACTTTTATGTATTCGGCAACGATCAACTTTTCAATGGCTGACCTTGTCTGCTTGATGCTTAGGTATTCAAACTGCTTAGCGATGTCTTTTTGTGAGGAGAACATCCAATGCGTTCCCTGTCGCTCATTCTTGCCTGTTTTCTCGTTATGTTTAATCCAAAATGATAAATTTTCAAAAACTACGGCCGCGTTTACTCCTACTTCCTTCGCGACCTCAACATTGAAACAATGCTTCACGCCTCATCGTCCCCGATCCTCTTGAAATATGGGGCTGGAGGGGCCATACTGTAATCAAGAAGGCCTTCCTCCTTCCGATCCCGCCCGCCCTCTTTTGGGCGGGTTTTTCTCTTTTCTGACAATAGAAATTTGTGCAACAATTAGACATATTAGTGTCTAATAATATTTTTTAGTTGCATTTACGCTTTTACCTTGGTAAAGTGGTTGTAGGGTAGTTCAAAAATCCCTACATTTGAAGACATCAGGAAAAAGCTCTTCGGCCCGCACGCCAAAAAGTTTTTCATATTCTCTGATGATTCTGAAATGTCTCGGAGTGATCGTCATGCTCTCGTATTTGCTGATCGTTTGCTGACTTACTCCAATGATGACCGCTGTCTGTAATTGAGTGTAGCCGGCCGCAATCCGTGCTTCTTTCAATTTTGACCTCATCAAAGGCCACCCGTCGTTCTGATTAGGTTTGTCTCCAGCCAGCGGTCCAAGTCCGATCTCTTATAGCGAATCAAATTTTTTGTAGCGCTATCTCCTATACGAATATAAGCGCATCCCTTACCTTCAAGTCGAAGTTTGGCGAGTTTCGGCACGGAAATTCCCGTGTAGGCACTGGCTTCTTTGGGCGTGAAATATTCTTTTTTGAGTTCTGTCAAAAAAATCAATCCTTTCTTTATTGTCAATTATTTGACTATTATGTATTGATGTACCCTTTTCGATACTATTAAACTATAACTCTAACAAGGGTTCTTTTCACTAAGTAAATGTTGCCAACATCTGTGAAACATTGGAAAAGCCTCGCAGTCTTTGCGAGGTCTTCTTTTTTGTTATGCCCATAGATCTGTAACCGCTTTTTTGACAAGGTCGCCAGGAACGTGCGCGTAGACCTGAGCGGTGATTGCTACGCTTGAGTGATCCAGCGTCCTGCTGATCACCTCCATCGGAATGCCCTTCCGGACCATCTGGCTCGCGACCGTATGACGGAGAGTGTGAACGACTACTCTCTCGTCGACAGGTGTGTCCTGCGTATTGAAAAGCTTGTCCATTGCGTCGAGCAGCGGGCGTTGCACGCGCGGCAACTTCGGCGGCCGATGCTCCTGCCCCTTCCTTGCGAGAACGTACCCCTTTTTGCCGTCCAGAAGGCCCATCGTTTCTTCGTCAAGGTATCCCGTATAGATGCGGCCGGACTTGTGATTCGTAAGCGTCACGGAGCCGTCAGGATGAATGTCGTCGCGATGCACGCTGATGAGCGTCCCGATCCGGGCGCCGGTGCATAAAGCCATCTTCACGAAGAGATAGACGTGCGGCTTCTTGCGCACGGCATCAAGCAATCGATTGATCTCATCGGGAGACAAAAAACGCTTCCTTCCGCCAGTGCCTTTCGGCAGGTCAATCACTCTCGTCGGGTCGTCGTACTGGTACTTCTTTTTCTTGATCGCGTAGCGCAGCACCTGCTTGAGCTGTCGGCTTCTGAGTGCCACCGTCGCCGGGCGAAGCCTTTTTGCCTGATCGTCTATGTAGGCTTGAACGTCATCTTCTGAGATGCGTCGGCTTGATGCGAATGGCACTTTGTAAAGCACCTTGAGCCCGCGAGCCGTCGATTCTTTGACTTGCGCGTTCTCTAGATAGAAGTCGAGAAGCTCCGCAAACGTCGGGTCCTCCTTCTTCGTCTTTTGCAATTGTTTGGCGACATCTTCACCAAAGCGATGAGAATTCAAAATCCGCGCCTTCTCCTGATTGCAAAAAGCCTCCGTGATCCCCTCTGATTTCTTCCCGATCGGGATGCGCTTGACGCTTCCATCTATCCGAATGCGGAGGAAGTAACTGCGATCCCCGTTTTCCAACTCTCTAAAATAAACCCCTTGGTATTTCTTGCTCTTCGTCTCCCTTGCCAATATAAACAGCCCCTTGTATATTATTTTTTCAGCGTCACAAGCGTCATAAAAAGCGTCACGTCATGTGCCGTTTTTATATACTTTCTGATATTAATATACAACAAGCACGAGCATAACAAAACCCCGAGAATGCGGCATTTACGCCTATTCTTCGGGGTTTATCGTGAATTATCTAATGATATAGATAATATCACTTAGTTTTTCGCCAGATTGCTTGGTATTGCTCGCTTTTCCGACTTGCTGGCTTTCTCAGGCGTCACGCAGGCGGCACGTGACGAGTTTTGTGACGGTTTATGCGAAAGATTGTGCCGCTTTGTGACGCCAGGTCAAACCTCACTTATTCAATAACTACCGTACCATTTACGAGATGGCTTTGTAAACACCGTTCGCAATCGCAGAGGCAATTTTGGTCTGGTACTTTTCGGTAAAAAGCTGCTTGGCCTCTGCATTGTTGCTGATGAAGCCGCACTCCACCAGCACGGCGCTTGCCACAGTGTGCTTCAGCACGTAAAGCGTTGTAGTTGTCTTGACGCCTCTGTTCTTTGCGCCTGTGACGCCGATGAGTTCCGTCTGGACGTTGTCGGCGAGCTTCTTCGTCTTCGCTCCGACATTCTCATAGCGCCAGGTCTCGATTCCGGCAGCTTCCTTGTTCGTTGCCGCATTCAAATGAATCGAGACGAAAGCATCCGCTCCAAATTCGTTTGATATCCGGCAGCGGTCAGCAAGCGTCACGTATTTGTCAGATGATCGTGTGTACTTCACAGTGACGCCTTTCGCCTTGAGCATGCTGCCAACCTTCTTGGCGATCGCGAGTGCCGACACCGCCTCGTGCTTACTTCCATTCACCGCGCCAGGATCATGTCCCCCATGACCGGCATCAATGCATACCTTAATCGTCATCCTTATCTGCTCCCTTCAGCAATTCGTTCTCTTTGTCCTTGAGGATCTTCAATCCGGCTTTCAGGAAAGGCGGCACCCAGCGGCCAAGCCCCATCCTCTCGATGTTCTCGATAATCGATCCGGCTTCGTTCACCGCATAAGCAAAGACCGCCACATTGCGCAGCAGGTCCTGCCCTGTCGTCACGTCGACGCCGTGACAGAGCGACACAACGGCGAACATGAAGGCCTTCTTGAATAGCCCGCGAAAGCCGCTGTCAGAGCACCAGCACTTCTCCCTGAAACTAGCGATCGTGCCTGTCACGTAATCAATCACGGCCATGATCAGGAGCCACCGCAACGCATCGTCAATCCCTCCGACCGCGAATGAAAAAGCGGCGCCAACGGTGCCGCCTATGGTCATGAAAAATTTCTCCCCATCACTGGGTTTCAGCACGTTGAAAAATTGGGCAATCTGCGTCCACCAGCTAGTTATCATGCCTCCGCCCTCCCCTCTCTATCCATCGTAAATGCACGATTAAAAAAACTTACGCCCCGCGAGAGGCGAGGCGTAAAGGTTCAAAATAAAAAACCGCCATAAGGCGGTGTGGTAAAGTTATGTGTACGTACCCTGCTCATGGCCGATTCGGTAGCCGTGAGCCATTTTTGCATTCATATCAAACATGTTTCAAGATGTTACCCCCCCGACCAATATTCTCCGTTTGGTGATTAATCTCGATCGCTCGCCAGAGCGTCTTGAATCGATTTCAAAACAACTTTCCGCGCAAGGCCTCTCCTTCCAACGCATCCCCGCCAGAGACGGTCGTAAATTGAGCCCGGAGGAACTCTCCCGGCTAGAGGCCCCCTACGACGCCCCCGAGAAATTCGTCTTCAGAAAAGCGCTGTGGCCAACTGAGATTGCGTGCTTCCTATCGCATGCGACCTGTTGGGAAAAGCTCGTAAAAAGCAACTGCGAATGGGGCTTGATCATGGAGGACGACATCGTCCTATCGCCCCGCTTCAAGCTGTTCGCCGCGTCTTCCGATTGGATCCCTCAAGGAGTCCGCGTCATCCAGCTCCACGGATCCCGTCAAACGTTCACTGTCGGAGAGAGCTATCCAGTTCACGACACGGAATTGTTTCGGATCATCCGGCCAACACCGCTTGGCTGCCTGGCGTACCTGATTCATCGCGAAGCCGCTGCCTACGCACTCGCTACCTATATGCCGATACCGGCCCCCGTCGACGACTGGCTGTTCTGCCCTTACTCCGACTTCGCGAAGCGTTTTCCTCCGCATAGACTGCTTTCGGCTTGCGCTACAACGCTCTACGCCCCGTCGGACATCGGGGACCGAACCAACCGCAGACAGCTGCCGACGAGCGTAAAAGTGCGTTTACTCCGTGGGTTCAAGTCTGGCAGCTATCGCCTTTCGACGATGTTCCGCAAGAAAAGAACCCTGACGCTTACGCAAGATTGATGATCGGTCTACCGCCTGCGGGCGGAGGTGTCAAATTTCTTGGGAGTTGACGCCGTTATGCCCTCTCGTAAGGCCTTGGCCAGAACTCACCCATTGTCACTACGGACTTTGCAAACGCCTCTTTCAGCTGCTCGACCGTGACGTTCGCGACTTCGTCGTTCGCCAACACCCAAATGACGGACGAGCGACCCAGAATTTCAGACGCCTTAATGGCGTTCGCCATTCTCGCTTGAGCATGCTCTCCACCATCAAAGGGCATTCCGTCGACCTCGACGATGATTGTGCCAACTTGCTCTGCTCGAATGCGCTTTGCTTCTGCGAGACGCCGCGCCTCCAACTCTTCAGCCGGAATCTTTGGCGCATAGCCCGCGACGTAATAGCGTCCATCGTAGGCTTGCTCCACTTCTCCGACTTCCGTATAGCCCATTGCCTCGAAAAGCCCAACGGATTTTCCTACGGCAATAAGCACTTCCTTGGTGTCCTCATTTTGAATCTTGTGTCTGTGGATCATAACTTCACCTCATTGGATGGAAATAGACATTGCCTACGTTTGAAACGGTATATGTTTCTCCAGCCCGTACAGGAAGAATTCCTGTAGCCGTCCCAGGATATCTGTTTTGGTAGAACTCAAAAAGTTTTGCACCGCTGGCTTTGTGTATGACTTTACCGCCCGTATAGTCACCGCTATTCATATTTTCGAGCCTCAGCCATCCGTCTTCAACCGGAGTGAAATCCCCTTTTGTAATTTGAACGAACGATCCATAGTTAGGCATCATTCGTGTCGCAGGAGGAATATTCGGCTTATTCGACAAGTCGTTGTAGTTCCCAGAGGTCGCTACAGCATGAAGCCCGAGATAAACGTTCCCTTTGCTGTCAGGAGCCTTTCCTTCGACGGTTTTTGCTCCAACGTCGACCGAAACATTTCCGTTCGAATCAGGAGTATTTCCGTTTACCGTCTTCGCCCCAACATCGACGAGCACATTGCCGTCCGCGCCGGCGACGTTCCCATTCACGCTTCGAACATGGGTACGAACGGTCCATTCAACCATGCCGTCCGCAATGACCTGACCATGCGTGACATTTCGCGTATCAAGCAGCTCCGCGCTCGTCTTCCCCGCCTTCGTGCATTCGAGGAAGCGCTCGTACTGAAAAGCGCAGTCCACTTTGTCGCCGACTTTGTACGCCGTTGACTTGCGTCTGAACTCATTGATTTCGTAGATCAGCTGAGTGCAAACCGCCGTCTGGGGAGCTTCGTTCAAAACGTCTTCTTCAGCAGCAAGGCGCACAAGACCGGCCTTGCTAGTCGTCGCGTTCGGGAGCGTCACTTCGCCAGAAGCATCAGGCGCGATGCTATTCACCGTCTTCACCGCGCCAGACTCGCTCCACTTCCCGAAGGTCACCCCATTATTGCAGTTGCGCCAGAAGGTGCGGACCGTGTTGTCGGTTAGGTTCGGGACGTAGCAGACCTGCACGATGTTCCCGCTGATGGGTGCCCCCGTGTCGTAGGCCTGCACAATGCAGAACGTACAAGCGATCGGCGTGTTTTTCAGCGTCCCACTGCAGGCCCATGTTTTGTCCTCAAGCAGCGTGTTCAAATCTGCGTTGGCGATCTGGATCGTGTGATCTCGCTTATTCGCCAAGCCCTTCGTCAGCTCATCTTTTGTCGCCAGATGACTCATGTCGACATCGATCTGAATGTCGCCATTGCTGTCAGGCTTCTTCTTGTTCACAGTACGCACGGCGTCTTCGACATTTTCGACGCGCGTAATCGGAAACTGGATGACGGTGTTGCCGTTCGCATCTTTCGTCGTGAAGACGATGTCTTGTTCTTTTAATGTCATCTAATCATCTCCTCACTCAAGTCCATAAGTCGGCTTTGAAGAATCTCGGTCTCTCGCCGATCCATAATTCGTCGGCTTCGCATAGGTCGTAGCAATCACATTTCCCTCCCCGTCCTTGGTCGCCTTTGTTGCATTTCCCGCATTGGCGACATTGTTGATCGTGATTGTGGTCGTTGTCCCGTTGGTGTTAACGATCAGAACGTTGGCCGAGCTTCCAGCGGCAATGCTTCTCACACCAGAGTTGGAGAACGTCGTCCCGCTCAGGCTGATGCCAGCCCCTGCCGAATAAGTAGTGTCCCGCGTTGTGATCGTGCCGGACGTGCCGTCCTTCTTCGTGTAGGTAACAGTCTTTCCGGAAACACTCAACCCGGTAACGTAATCTTTGAGGGTTACGTCGCCCCTCGCCCCATTCAACGAAGTAACGCACTCGCCGGAGTTTTGCTTGCCGGCGAGCTTGTCATCGACAACCCCGAGCAGTTTTTGTTTGAACCACGCCAGCGTGGTCGTGTTGATAAGCCCGCCAGACATAGGCATCACTCCTTACGCAAACATCGCGTCGATGTCAGCGGTAGTTGCGGTCTGAATCACAACCGTGGTCGCCATAGCGTCCCAAGCGGTACCGCTCCAGGCCACATTCGTGCCGGCAGCGTGTTCACCTTCGTCATCGGTCCACGCGGCCTTCACGTTGTACATGTCGCCGACTTCGGCATCGGCAGGAAGTTCAGCAAAGGTGTCGACGCTGCCCTTGTATTCGAGAGCAGAAGCGACGTCGGACTTCGTGACGTAATTCGTCAGGTCGATGTTCACGCCCTTGCTGTTGATCGTCAGAGCATTGCCGTTGACGCTGATCGTCTCGATCTTGTTGACCTGAGCACCGGATTCGATGCCTTCAACCTTCGAGAAGTGCGCAGCGGACATCAGGCCGTCAGTGTCAGCAGTAGCCGGCGCATAGGTCGTGTCCTGACCAGGAATGCCGAGGTCCGTGATGTCCTTCTTGACGACAGGCGTCGTAGCAGACACGTGGCCTTCAGAATTCACCGTGATCTTGTAGAGACCGGATTCCTTCGCGGTGAAGGTTTCGTGTGTGTAGACCGTAACGTCCTGATCATCGATCGTGATGTGGCCGTTCGTGCCGGAAGCAGCGGCCTTCGTAGCGCCGGCGCTGACGCCGTCAAGCTTGGCCTTGTCTTCCTTGCTCATCAGACCGGACTTGGCCTGAGTTGCATCTTCGTAGGTCGTGTCCTGAGCGGGAATGCCGAGATCAACGATGTCCTGCTTCGTCACAGCCGTGCCGGCAGTCACGTGGCCGTTGGCGTCGGTCGTGATCTTGTACATGCCGGAAACCAGCGCAGCGCCGTTCGGATGGATGTAGACATCAATCTCAGCGCCGTTGATGGTCAATTTGCCGTTGGTCGCGTTCTCTTCGACCTTGGTAGCACCTTCAGCAATGCCTTCGAGCTTGACGAAGCCTTCCTTGGAAAGCAGACCGTCAGCCGTGGCAGAGGCCTTTTCATACACGGTCAGCGGAACAGTCACAGTGCCGAGCACCGTGCCGTCAACCGCCTTCAGCGTAATCGTGCGGCCCTCGATCGCGAAAGCGCCAGCGGCGACTCCCTTGATCTTGCTGTCATAGTGCTGCAGGGTAGAAAGGCCAATGAGTTTTTCAGTTGCCATTTTTGATGCACTCCTTTTTGTGCTTTAGTTAAAAAAGATTGTCAATGTCTGCGACGCTGGCGACCGCCACTTCAGGCTGATCGCCTTTATCGCCCTTTTCGCCTTTGAGCTCTTCTTTTTGCTCAGGCGTCAAATCCTCGAATTTCAGCGGGTCCCCTTTCGGTCCGCGCCCGCCTGGAAGCCCGCGCATGCCAACTTCCACAACAACAGGAGTTGCCGTAGGAACCTGCACCAGCTTTCCGTGCCGAACTACTTTCACCTCAGCCATAGCAGCACCCCTTCAGGACCTTGATTTCGCCGATCATGAGGCACTGGCGAACCTCGCCGTCTTCCCGACAGCTGATGACAAACAAGTCGAAAGCCGCTTTTTTGCAGACGAACTTTTCGGTCATCTCGTGCGTGAAGTTTGCGAGAAGCGCCGTTGCCTCTTCATCGCCCTCAGCTTCCGTGAATTCCAAATCGACGAGATTCCCGAGCACGATGCTTCTGTCAGCTGTGCTCAGCCTGGCGAGCTCTTCTCCGGTCGTCTGATCGTGAACGGCCAGAAGGAACTCACAGCCCGTGAGCTTGACCGGCTCTGTTTTTCCGGTTTCCGGATTCCGATAAAAGAGCGTGATCGGGATGCTTCGGTCTTCGCCTCTGACTAGCTCGAACGTGTACTTTGCGTACATGCCTGCCCCTCCTTATGACAAGCCGTATGTAGGCTTGCTCGCATCACGGTCCCTCACCTCTCCGAAAGCCGTGCCGATATCGATCGTCCCGTCTTCAGCGATCTTCACGGACGGACCGATCTTGACGTGCCCAAGCGCATCAGCAGAAGCAATGACCGTGTCATGCTGAAGGCATGTGCACTGACCGCACGTCTGAGCAATTGCCGTCGGATAACCGTCGGCGCCGGTCACGATCACGTACCCTGCGTCCTGCTGGGCCATCAGAGCCTTGTAATCGTCCTCAGGAATCACGACAGCGTCCTGAGGCAGGCTCACCTCAGAGATGATCGTGTCGTCGTAAAAAGCGACCTTCGAGGCGCTCCAATACTTAGCCATGAGATCGCCTCCTTAATAGCCAACAGCGAACCAGACGGAATTCACGCCGCCGTTCCCGTTGTGTTTGAAATTGACCGCCTCAGCGCTCTTTGAAGCGACCGAATAGGACGGCTGTACCGCGTCGGTTGACAAAGCGCTCGCGTACTGACAGGCGTTCGGAAAAGCCTGCGGGAAGACGATTCGAGTCGTCCCGTCAGGAGCAATGAGCGCCTTACCCCACTGGATCAGAGTTCCGCCCGGAACCTTCTGGAAACCGGTTTCGAGCTGCTCTCTGACGAAAGCGGCCGCGAGTGCGGCCGGTGTGATTGCTCTTGATCCGTCAGTTCCTGCGATCGCCTCGGCGTTCGTCGCCAGCTCCACAAGCCCTGTGCGTCCGGTTGTCGCCGTTCGCGCACTTAGCGCTGATGGCGTGACCGCTCTCGATCCGTCAGTGCCGGCAATGACCTCCTCGCCTGTAGCGAGCTCAACAATGCCCTGCTTGGTCGTGGTAGCGCCGTTGAGTTGGAAGTTCGTATCGCCGACAGTCACTGAATCCGGATCGATATTCGTGAGTACGATGTCCATCGCGAGCAGAGCGTGCGCCACGGATGCCTTCTGCAGGATCGGAATCGGCTGCGAATAAACCGCGAAGAGCGTCCCTGAAGACGTATAAATGCCGAACTCATAAACCGTGTAAGCATCTGATCCAGAGTCCTGCGCCGTCAGGTGAAGTGCGTTGTCACCGATCGAACCGCCGGCGATAGCATTCAAGCGCTTGAACTCAGCTACTAGCGAAGTTCTCGATGCATCTGGCGTGTACTGCCCGGTGCCAAGACCCACCTCAGTCAGGACGACAGGCGCAGTCCCGGTCTGCTCGGCATTGATCACCTCAGCAAGACCGGCGTCAGTAATGATGATGTTGATTGCAGCCATCAGTCTGCCCCCTTCTCAAGCGCATTGAGGCGCTCTTTGAGTCGTTCAGTTTCCCGGCGCTGCAAAGCGCATTCCAAAGCGAGCGCCTCGGTGTATCGGATGCCGAGCCTCACCACGCCATCCTCATCAGTGTCTTCGCAGAAGAGTCCGTAGTCGTGCGCATCAAGCCCCTCTGCATGAAAAGCTTCAGCAACCCTCTGAGCAATGACGCCGATGTGAACCCGATCACCCGTCTTTAAGCGGTACTCACAGAAGTTCACACGCGACCATACATCAAGCACTGTGTTGTCGATCGGCTTGATGTCCGTCTTTTCGCGTTCGTCTGAAGTGTTGATCGTTCCGTTCGTGGCATAGATATTCGTGAAGCGTCGCCCGGCCGTGCCGAGTTGCATCACGCTGTCGCTCGTCGGTCTGAAACTGTTGTCGATCAGTTCAACGCCTGTGCCGGTTCTATCTGCGGAATCGCTGCAAACGTAAAAGCGCAAGGCGCCTCGGATGCCGAGATTCTTCGTGCCGCTTGCCGTGACGGTCGAGTTTTCGAACACGTCGGCGTAGATGAACGCAACGCGAGCGCCGATGCTGGAGCCTGTGTAGTCGATATTCCCGTTGTCGGCCAAGAAAGTGATCATGCCGACGTTGTCGCCTGGGAGAACGCTCTTCGACGACTTGATCGACGACCCACGCGACTTGTAGAAGACCATCGACGGACCGGATTCTCCGTCTGAAAATCGAGCGACAGCCATCTGGCTCGTTCCTGCGCGGGCCTGCGTGAACGACGACGTTGCTGACGGATAGAACGAGATATTGCCGTTGCCTTCCGTGTTCACGATGTTGCTGTTGTCGGTGATCTCAACCGTGCGGAACATCGCCTTGAGTCCGGCGGGCGTCACAGCTCTCAATGAATCGGTTCCTGCCGTGGTCTCCGCGTTCGTTGCAAGTTCCACCAGACCGGCTCTTGCTGTCGTCGCCGTCAGCGTCTTGAGGCCCGCAGGGGTAACAAAGCTTGTCGCCAGCGTCCCAGCAATCGTTTCAGCGCTTGTTGCAGCGCGGGCATCAATGGCCGCCTTGACACCAGCCGGCGTCACAGCTCTTACAGCATCCGTGCCAGTCAGCGTCTCATCGTTGGTTGCGAGTTCAACGAGCCCGATTCTGGAAGCTGTCCCTGTGCGCTTCAGAAGCCCCGCAGGTGTTACCGCTCTGGCGGTATCCGTCCCTGCTGTGACTTCCGCATCAGTCGCGATTTCGATCAGCCCCGCACGGTCCGTCGTCGATGTGAGGGTCTTCAAACCAGACGGCGTCACGAAGGTAGTAGCCGACGTCCCGGCGATGGTATCCGTACTAGACGCAATTCTGGCATCAATGGCGGCCTTCGCCGTGGCAGGCGTAACCGCTCTCGACGTATCGGTTCCGGAGGTCGCTTCTGCTTCGGTCGCGAGCTCAATGAGCCCCGATCTGGCAGTCGTCGACGTGAGGCTCTTGAGACCGGCAGGCGTCACAAATGCGGAAGTTTTTGTGCCGGAAATCGTATCGGCACTCGTTGCTGCGCGAGTATCGATCGCAGCCTTTACTGCCGCCGGCGTGACGGCTCTAGAGGCATCCGTACCTGCTTTGGCTTCATCATCCGTCGCAAGCTCAACCAGACCGATACGTGAAGCGGTTGCCGTTCGCTTGAGAAGCGATGCCGGCGTAACGACCTTCTGAGTATTCGTACCGGCAGCGACTTCATCATCGGTAGCCAGCACCACAACGCCGGCATTCGACGCCGAGGCAGCGGGATTTGAAAAAGTCACATCCCCGAACGTGATGCTAGAGACATTGACATCAGCAAAGACGATGTCAAGCACGATGAGAGCGGTCGACGTCGCGGTCTTTTGCAGGATCGCGGTCGTCTGAGAAGTCACAGCAAAGAGCGTGCCATCCTCAAGGAAGAGCCCGATCTCGTGCACTGCATAGGCGTCTGACCCGGCATCCTGATATGCGACGTGAATCGCATTGTCTCCGGCAGATCCGCCCTCGACGATCGGCAGGCGCTTGGTCTCTGAGACCAGAGCCGTCTGGCTGGCAGTCGCAGTGTATTTCCCCGTGCCGACGCCGATTTTATTGATGACGACAGAGGCCGTCCCGGTCTGCTGGGCATTCACCAGAGCCTGACGACCGGCCGTCGTGACAATCATATCCATGAGAATACCTCCTAAGCGCGGGCAACCAAATGCCGCTTGATAATCGGCCTTGCCGCCGTGACGACGCCGATTGATCCGCTGACCGTCTGGGCAAGGACGCCGCTGTCGTAGATCTTCGAGACTGTGACAGGACGCAAGCAGCAGTAAGCGTTGATACCGCTCTTGATCTTGTTTTGGATCACGAAGTTGTAATGGCTTCGCAAGGGCTTCGCATCATCAATGAGAGCGATGATGTCTTCCTGCATCTCGGCATCAATCGTCCCCTCGATGTCCGCCTGAGTCGCGTAAATCGTGAATGTGTGCGGCGTCCCCTTTGGTTCCGTTTCCCACCATTCGACGATCGATGCGGCCGACGAGATCGAGCTCAGAGCGTCCTTGACGGCCTTCACAGTGCCCTTCTTTCGCTTCTCAGAAATGCCCGCCTTCAGCACGCTTCGCTTGAGCGACACTGGCCAGTAATCACGCCAGACGGTGATGTCCCAGGCTACAGCCATATGGTCGAGCTGAGTGCTCGTGAGCTTGTCGATGGACACATATACCGACGGAATGTCAACCATCGTCGCGGCCAGACGAAGCTGAGGATCGATCGCCTGCGCTGCACCGCGCACCTTTTCGTCCGGCGAAATGCTGTCAGGAAGGAGATCGAGAAGCGATACAGTTTCAATGTCCTTCACTCTCTCACCCCCTTACTCTTCCTTGTAGCCTTCATATACGATGTTCACCTTGGTGCACTGAGCAACCGTGTTCCCAGGCATCAGCACGAAGTTCGCCGGCGTCATAGTTGCGTTATCGATGCGAGCTGCTCCGGCCTGAATCACGCCGGCAATAAGCTTGGCCGGCACAATGTCGCGCCCGATCTTTGACTGCTGCCAGAGCCGGTAATTTTCGACGGCCTCTTCGACCGCCTTCTGAATCGTCTGGCTCTTGGTCTTGTCTTCCTCCAAGATCCAGTAGTGAACATTGATTTCGTATTCGTAGGCCTCAGGAGAGAGCACCTGAACGTAGTCCGTGAGCGGCCGGATCTCATCGCTTGACAGATAGTCATAAATCTGCTCAAGGACCTCCTCTGACGGAAGCACTCCGCCCTCAAGAAGCGGATAGACGTCCACTTCACCAGGAGTCGGCGATACGACAGACACGTCGATCACAGCCGAGCTAACGGACTTCGCATGATAGATATATGCCTTCTTCGGGCCTGCTACCGAAAAGCTGTTCGGAGCAAGCCTGATGCGCTCTGCATACTCTGAGTCACTCTCAGCGTCGGCTCCGCCTGTCGTGATCGTGATGTTTGAGGCCGACGCCAAAAAGGTCATCGGCGTCACGATCGTCGAGATCTGTCCGGCCAGATAATCATTGCCTTCAGCACCAGATGTAGTGCATGTGGCAGTGACTTCACCAGATAATGTGCCGCTTGGAATCTCAAGCACATCATCCGTCGCAAAGGTCACGATGCCGTTCGTGACTTCAAATCCAGAAGGGATCTGATAGACGTTCGCCAGCGCCTCTGCGAGCGTGAAGCGGATGGTCGTCTTCGCGTGGCTTTCTGCCAGTCTTTCGACCGAGAGATAGGCTCCCAGCGCGTCAAGGTATTGCCCCTGAGCGTAGGAAAGCAAATTCTGCTGAGCCGCGATGTTGACTTCAGTTCGCTGCTGAATGATGATCGCAGCGATGCTGAGCAGAAAGAGCCGCACCGGATCTCCGGCAGCCAGCGTCCTCCCGGTCAGCTCCTCATACCGTGTGATGATCTCGCTTTCGATTTTGGCAGCGTCCGTCGTGAGGAATTCCGTCTCCGGAAGGTTCCATCTTGGCAGTGTTTCACTCATTCTTCTCCCTCCTCATCGTCCCCGATTGAAACGATGACGCGCGGCTTCAGAATGCCCTGCATCACAGCTTCTTCTATTTCGTCAAAGTCAACTGATTCGACTCGAGCCCTGGGCTCGTAAGCCTCGATCGCGTCGATCACTACAGACGTCATCATGGCCTTGGCCACCGGGTACGGCTTGTCCAAGTGTTCCCAACTGATGCCGAAATCTCGGGCAAGCGGCACAGTGCCGAGCCTTGTTTTGAGAATCGTCCGAATGTTCTGCAGGATCTCCGCTGTTTCAGACTGCGGAGCGAAATCGACGTCATCCGTCAGCGTCACCGTGTATTTCATGCAAACAGCCCCTTCATGCGTTTCGATAGCTGCGAGACAAGCTTGGACCACGAGTGCGTCCTGGGTCCCGCCCACTCGATCAGATTGACCGTCGCCTCAGCAACCGTGCAGACCCCGGCTCCGGTGTGGAACTTTCGGTCTTCACTGATGCTTTCGATGACAAATCGGCCGAAGTATTCGCCGCCGATCACCAGCGTCTTGACTTCCCTGTTGTTGATCATCCGCTTCAGATGATCGAGTCCGATCAATGGCGGAACCCCGAGACTCGTGTCAAAACGAATCTTGAGGGTCACCGTCATCAGATCTTCGCCGACCCATTCGAGAACTGGCTTTTTCCCGATGACGTCATGCCTGGCCCATCGCACCGACAAATCCCGAGAGAGATCATTGAAGGTCAGGACCTTTCCGTAGGCGCATACGAAAGGCAGACTTCCGAGCGCCCCGATGACTGGCACCAATTTGCTCATATGTCTTCACCTCGTTTCTAATGTGCGGCACTCGTCTCAGCGCCGTCACCCTGTTCGGTGTGAGTGTGGCTCTGCAGGCTGATGCCGCCGGCCACCACGTCTCCGGTTGTCTTGAGCGTGCCGGTAACCGTAGCGGCTGCACCTCCTGAACCTCCGGAAATCGTGAGACCGCCTGTGCCGGTAATGCTGCCGATGACCTTCAGCGTCTTCTGAATAGTCACGTCTCCCGTGATCGTGGTTGTCGGTGAATCGATCTTCGTGCTACCGCTGGCGTTGACCGTCGCGTTCTTTGTGTTGATCGTGGCGCTCGTACCAGCATTGACAATCGAGTTTTCACAATTCACCGTCCATCCTTGAGGCACAGTCACCACACCGTTCTGGCGATCAAAGACGATCGAAGTGCCTTCAATCAAGACCGTCAGCGTATGGCTTTCCATCGCGTACTGAACGACCGTGCCGTCTTCAAAGACCGTCGTGCGATGCTTCTCGGTCTTCTCAGGCGGAATGATCTCTCCAGCATAGAAACTTCCCAGAATGAAGCCCTCTTCAGGTCCACTCGGCAGGAAGAGGCAGAGCACGTCCTCGCCGACGTTCACACTGTGAAAATCTTTCGTGTTCAGCGTGTTCCTCTGCAGGATCGGAAGGTCGTAGCTGACGATGCTGTCATCGTCATCAAAGACGACTCGAGCCGTGCAGCGCTCCGGATCGATGCTCGAAACTTCCCCGATTTTTATCAGGTCGTTAAGGCGGCCCAAAGCCTCCTCATTGTCGAAAAGGCCCATGAGATCACCTCTTTCGTCAGTAGTTGTTGTTCACTCGCCTGAGCGTCAGGCCGGTCGTGTAGCCTCCGGTTCCCACCTCATGCGTGGCCTGCTCGATGATGAAGCGGCCATCGAAGCTCCCAAACCCCTTGCACGTAATGACGACGCCCGCCACAAGCGTCACGTCGCCGATCACAGTCATGGAGCCGGTAACCCGCCTAAGATTGAGCTGTCTCAGCTTCGCTTTTGCCAATCGCTTCGCATCAGCAAGAGACGTTGCACGCTTTTTAAGCGCATACTCCTGGCCGTTCTCGTCGGCATCAGGATCGACGTAGGTGTACGTCATCACTGCAGGATTGGTCTTCTTTGCGTCAACCTTGTTCCCGAATTTGTCGTACAGCTGCTTTGATCCCGTGCCAGCAGTCGCAACGGCCTTCTCGTTTTTGTTGCCGAACTTGTCGAAGAGCTGACCGCCGGCAGAGCCTTTCTTCTTCTGCTTCGGGTCCCGGTAGCTCACAGTGCAAGACTTGTATGTCTCGCTCTGAGCACTCTCGAAATCCCATGACAGAATGTCCGACTTTCCAAGCGTCAGCGTCTTGACTGACGCCTTGGCCTCGTAGCTCTCTTGATCGAAGATGACGATCTTGTCATCAGTCAGCTTGAGCGACAGGCCGGACTCCTCGCAGAGCCGCGAGAGAAACTTCAGGTCGCTCTCTTTTGACTGGTCCTGGCGGTCGTAGCTCGGGTCCTCATCGGAGTCGAAGAGCAGCTTCACGCCGGCAGCATTTGCAATCTCTGATGCGATTCCCTTGAGCGTCTTCTTCTCCCATGCCTTTGTGTTCAGCTTCTTGCGGATTGGCTTGTTGAGAGGAATGGATACCGCACGCATCTCAAAGACACGAGGAGATCCGCTCACCCGCAGGGAGTCGACAAAGAACTTGCCGCAGTACAGTTGAGCTTCGCGCCTTGCGGTCGTGCCTTGGGCAATGTAGGCCTTGACGACTTCTCCGCCGTCAGGCTTCCACTTCGAAGCCCACTTGCCTGTCGGATCTTTCAGCGTGATGCTGATTTCATCCGCCTCATTCGTCTCCTTGTCGTCATACGAAAAGGAAAGCAAGTCAGGCAGCAGGCTTTCTGTCACGTCCTTCCCGGCACCGGTAAATAGCAGGCGCAGACGCGTTTGCAAAGGCAGTGACATCTCAATCACCTCCGGTGCGCTTCCAAGGCGGCATGTTCGCATCGTACTCAGTCGACGCGGTGTCGATATCCGGCACGTTCAGCACAATGCCGTATGGGAACACCACAATCTTTCGATAATCGATGTTGGCCTTGATGAGCACGTCGAAATAGTGCTCATCTCCATAGAGACGCTTCGAGATGATGTCCCACGTGTCGCCTTGCTGTGTCGTGTAGCTTGTCATAAGGAATCACCCCTTACGAGAAGGACAGGCGACGCTGATTATTCAGCAGGCGCTCAATCTCTCTCTTAAGATCGCGCGTTCCCTCAGAGAGACCGCGCTTGATGTCAGAGTAGGCGTCCTTACCGGACCCCGTGACATTGACCGTCATGTTGACCGTCACGCTGCCACCGTAACCGGAGCCACCGCCCGACTGTCTGCCAAGCAATCCGTCAAGTTTCGATAGAGGCAGCACCGCTTCGGATTCTTTGCCTTCGCCGATCATTGCAAGGGTAGGCTGAGTTGCAATGCCGCCGGAGGCCAGCTGAGGAATCGTCGGGATGTTGATCCCAAAAGACTTCCCGCCAGCCCAGTCAGGCATCTTCACACTGCCGAGGCTGTTGATCCCGGCAATGACCGAGTTCACCATTCCGATGATGGCGTTGAGCGGAGCTTTCGCAATGCCGGATAGAGCACCGAACGTATTGGAGAAGATGCTCTTCACGCCTTCCCATGCCGAAGACCAATTGCCCGTAAAGACACCCGACACGAAATCGATGATTCCAGTGAAGATGCCTTTGACGTGCCCGATTGTGTCTCCGACTGTCGATGCCCAGTTCTTTACCACCGTAGCCAGAGCCGGGAACTTTTCAGAGAAGCTTGACCACAGGCCAGATAGCTTCGCCTTGATCGTGTCCCAGTTCTGGTAGACCGCAACGCCGGCCAATACCAGACCGCCGAGAAGCGTCACAACAAGTCCGATCGGATTGGCCCGCATCGCCAAATTCAGACCTACCTGAGCGACTCTGAGGCCCTTCATCACGGCAGTTCCAGCCAAAGCTGCTACCTGAAAAGCCTTCTGCACCACGATTGCGCCTTTCGTCACAGTGGTTCCTGCGACGACCGCGCCTCGATAGAGCATCCAGCCCAGGCGAACAGTCTTGACTGCCGCGTTGACCGCAAGGATCGGGGCCTTGAAAGCAGCCCAGGCAAACTGAGCAGTCTTTATGGCGATCATCATCGGAAATGCCGCTGCAGTGACGGCACCAATTCCGGCTGCGGCAAATGTCAGTGTCTTGACTGCACCTTGATTGGCAGCAGCCCACTGACTTATCGACGACACCGTACCCGTAGCCCATTGCGTCAAAGAGCGAAGCGCAGGCTGCATGGTGTCATAAATCTGCAGCGCCGTTCCTTCGATTGCACTGGTCAGACTCTTGAAGTCGCCGGACAGATTGTCGTTCTGCTTCTTTGCAACGCGCGTTGCGCTACCGGCCTCTTTCAAAGACTCAGAGTATTTCTGAAGAGCGCCGGTGCCAGCCTGCTCCATGAGCACCATTGCACCGGACATTGCTTCAGTCTCGAAGATGGCCTTGACATATGCCGTCTTCTGTGCCTCAGACATCCCTTCGGTTGCCTTCTGGATATCTCCGAGGATGGCAGGATAGGAACGCATGTTCCCTTCTGCATCGGTTGTCTTGACGCCCAAGTCTTTCAGAGCATCAGACGCAGCCTTCGTCGGGGCTGATAGCCTCAGCATGACAGAACGAAGCGTCGTGCCGGCCATCTCGCCTTGAATACCGGCATCGCCGAGTTTACCGGCCATAGCTGCGGCTTCTTCAATGGATACGCCCATCGCCTTGGCAATCGGAGCGGCGTACTTCATCGTCTGGCCGAGCATTTCAAGCGTCGTATTGGACGATGTGAAAGTATTAGTGAGCACGTCACCCACACGCCCCATCTCGCCGGCAGAAAGGCCGAAACCAGTCAAAATGTTCGACGAAATATCAGCCGCACGTCCGAGGTCGATCGCACCGGCGGAGGCCAAATCGAGCATCCCCGGCATGGCCTTCAGCGTGTCTTCAGTCTTGAAGCCGGCCATCGCAAGGAACTGCATGCCTTCAGCCGCTTCAGAGCTGCTCCACACCGTCGACTTGCCAAGCGCTTTCGCCTGGGCAGTCAATTTCGCCAGCTCTTCCTCAGAGGCGCGAGAGACCGCTGCAACCTTCGACATCTGAGCTTCAAAGGCTGCTCCGGTCGTCACGGCAGACATGATGCCTGCACCAATGCCGGCACCTGCTGCGCTCGCATAGCCGGCTGTTGCACCAAGAGTCGCGGAGTTCGACTTCATGGCGGACAACGCCTTCTGCTGACGGTCCTGAGCTGCGCGGGCACGATCTGACGCCCTTGCAAGTTCATCATTGCGAGCGATGAGCGTCTTGAGCTTCTGACCGTTCGTGCCGGCAGCCGTTTCTGCGGCTTTCAAGGATTCACGCTTTCTCTCAAGCGCTGACCGCGCCTTGTCGACTGCGGTCTTCGCTTTCTGATAATCCGCAATCATCTGCTTCGTCGGCTTGCCGCTCTTGCCAAGAGCCTGAGCAAGTCTTTCAGCCTCTTGCTTTGCCTGCAGATACGATCGAGCAGAGAGCGCCGTTTCCTTGCGAAGCTTGATGACATTGCTAACGTTAGCGGCCTGTTTGTTCAGATTACTGACCCCGCCGCTGAATCCCTTCATCGCGGTGCCTGCCGCCTTGAAGGTCTTTTCAAAATTGCTCGAGAGCTGGCCGGCAAGCTTGAAAGCAATCTCGTATGTTTTAGCCACGTTATCACCTCACGATACGGTCAATAACCCACGCCTGAAGGCGGAGGCTTGAAAGAGCCTTTATTGACTAGTCTCAGCAAACCTCCTTTTGGAGGGGAGCTACGTTGGTTGGGAATGTACAGGCACCGCGGGATGTTCATCCTAGTTCCACGCTCTGCGGTCTGTGTTTAAAAGCTCTGAGAGGTAGGAGCGGTGATGCAGACAAGAAACCCTTTCCAACTTTGACGAAGGATGTCAACCGGCCTTCGGGCCGAGAAGGCGGAACCTGTGGGTATCCGCCAAACCACATTTTTAACTCCACAACAAAAGGAGAACGGCGATTCCTCCCCGTCCTAAAGGGCGGGGTTTCCGCGCCGAATTATTATGAAGGGCGGTATTGCTGCCGCCCTTACTTTCTTCGCCGTTTTTGGTTTTTGCTGCTTCTCATCTCCGCGAGCGTATCCATCCACTCGAGGAGCTCTATGATCGGCAGATCAAACCATGCCAGCGCACTTGTCGCTGTATCAGCAGCGGCAAGCGACAAGCAAGCCCGTTGGAGGTCCTTTATCGGGTCTGTTCCCCCCAACCCTGCTTGAGCAAAAAATTGAGCATCAGCTGCGAAAGATCGCCGTATTCAACAACGGGAAGATCCTGGAAGAATTCCACCGGTTGGCCGGAAGCCTTTGCAAGCAGTTCCTCTCTGACGTCAGGATCAAGTGCCGGAGCCTGAGCACCAGGACCGAAATGACGCCTGATAGCTGATTTCAAGTCTGAGCCTCTCAAATTTTCAACGGCGACATCGATTTCCGTGTAGGTCTTCCCCTCGAATTCATACGGGTCTTTGAAAACGTACTTCATGCGAATCTCTCCTCAAATTCATTTCCCCTGAGGATAGGTGCGGGCAACAGCCAGGAGAATGCCGCTTTCGTGGGCGACACTAGCCCGCACCTGATCGATCAGCTCAAGCCGAGATCAGCGCGAACGCTCGCGAGAGCATCCTGATCGCCAAACTTGGCGACGTAGTTGTATTTGTCAATTTCAAGGACTTCTTTGTCTGCAACAAAGAGCTTGATGTACAAGACCTCGAACTCCTGTTCGGTATCGGTCGTTGCACCCGGTTCAAAGGTACCGAGCGTTACCGTCTTCGGCACGATCCTCATCGAAGCACGAATCTTGACAGAGCCGTAGGTGCCGTTTGCACCGTCATAAACCTGCTGCGAGCCTCTGACTTCGACCGAGTGCGCCTTCTGCTGCGAAAGCTTCATGGCAGCCTTTTCGATCGTGCGCCAGGAGAACGTCGTCGTCATCGAGGCGAAGTGACCGAGAACCGGGCTCTCGACTTCGCCGGCAATGCCTGCACCGCTCACGGTATCGGTCATTGCCTCGATCTCAGGCAGGTCGACAGTTGCAATGCCCAAGAGGTCATTGCTGTCGTTGTAGACCCTAAAGTTGATCAGTCTTTCGGGCACCTGGTTAGTTCCGTTTGCCATTTCTCAAAACCTCCATTCCGTTACCCGAACAGCGTCTGCACGTAAGACGGGTCGTATTCAAGGATGAATTCGATGGACTCATTCGGGCTCGGCGGCGTGATGTAGACATGGAATCGCGCGATGCCATTCATAAGGTCCGTCGTCGGGTTTTCCGTTTCAAGAAACTCCACGCGACCGCCGAGGATGTACTGTCGAGCGGCAAGGCCGTTGAGCCAGATGTTCGCCGAGTCGACAATCGTGTCGATCTGACGTCGAGTCAGCGGATAGTCAACTCGCTGCCAGTTCGTCTGAACCAACGTATTGCCGATCCAGTTGAACATGCGGCGAATCGGAAGGAAGTTGTCCTTCACGTCAGTGTTGCTCGGGTAGCAGGCCGTGCGGTTGCCCCAGCAGACCCAGCCGTTCGTCCAGTTGATCGCGGTCACGATGCCCTGACTGTTCAGATATTTGGCATCGGTCCCCTGATCAAGCCAAACCTCCGTGCCGTCTTCAAGAACAGAAGACGTCATCTGGAAGTTCTTATTCGACGGCGAGACGTAAGGCACATCGTCATTCTCACCGTCAACCTGACCGATCAGACCGGCAAGCTGCGTGCTCATGTGGTACGCCACGCCGTCAAGAGCCACCATCGGCCAGCACACAACCTGCGATTCGTCAACAATGTTGTTCGTGCTCTTCCATGCCGGCACGTCGCTGTATTGCTTCACCGTGTCGGTCGGAACGTCAATCAGGCAAATCGCCTTGAAGAGCTCGTTGATGTTGGCGCACTTCGCGGCCATGACAGCGGCAACCGTCGCATTGCTGGAGAATCCAGGAGCGAGAACAATGCCGGGAACCAGACGGAAGCGCGGGAAGCACTCGCCGATGAGTTCAAGGCCCGCCTTATTGCCGGACGAATCAACGCCGCCGACCACGTCGTCAGGCGTCACCTTCGTCGGATCGGTCTTTTCAGCCGCAAACGTCAAAGGTGCGCCGGTCGTGCAGAGGAATTCACCGTCAGATCCCTTCTGAGAAGAAATGACCAGATTGCCGTCATCATCGAAGGCAGTGATGTAGTCCGTACCGGCCACGTATGCGGAACCGGAGCCCGTCAGAGTGACGGTCGACGGGATGATGCCCGTCTCAGCAATGATCGCGGAGCCTGTCTTGCTGTCAAGCGTGACGCTCGTCGTCGAGGCCGTCACCTTGTGTTTAGCCGGATCAAGGACGTTCACGATGATGACCGGCTTCACGCCATAGAGCGCAAACTGGGACTGAATGAATCCAGAGATCGAATATTCGAACTTCTTGAGACCGCTCGAAGCATCGCCTTTCGCCGGCACAAAGCCGAACTTTTCTACGGCCTCGGCATAGGAATAGCAAAGGACCGGCTTGTTTACGTTGGCCGTGTCGGTCATTCCGATCGGTGCGGTACCAACGATGAACGGGATGGCAGCAGATACCTCTACCGCCGGCAGGATGGAAGTAGGAACTTCCGAAAATTTAACACCGTGGTTGTAAGCCATTTTTACAGCTCCTTATCCATAAGATGTGTCGCATGAAAATGCAGGATGTGCCCCTTTTCCATGACTTGCCTGCGAGCACTTTGGAGCTCGCTTACGGGCACGATGAGCGCCGAGATATGCGGGTTTTTCGCCGCCATCTCAGCTACATGTGCCGGCATGGACCCAGCCGTAAAAACCGTATTGGCTGGAAGTCCAGTCAGCGATCGGCCGATATAAACCAAGGCCTCTGGCGCCTTCTTTGCAGAAGTCTTCTTCGCCACCATCATCGCCTCCTTAAAAGTTCGCCAATTGCGGCGTATTGAAGGTCCACTTCGTTGTCATCTCAAGCTGCCACTGCGGATAGGGCTGCTCGGGAACGTTCGACCAAGTGATCGGGAATTCAAGCTGGTACCTGCGGTCGAGGGTCTGATTTTCCATCTGGCAAAGAGCCAGCCTGATCTTCTCCATGATCTCGAGACAGTGCGCATAGCCATCCGTCTCGGTCGTGTAGCAACCGATGATCAACGAGACCGTGACAGTCGTCTGGCCTCGATCACTGGTGCCTGCATCAGCACGCACGACAACGAACGGGAAGTCGTCATCCGGCAGCGTTTTCTTCGGCGGAAGATATCCGTCGAATACCTTCGGCGCCCTGATGACGTCCTTCGTTTTCGTCGGAAAGCGCGTGTCTTTCAGCGCATCTTCAATGAATACGCCAAGAGAGAGCGCAAGGTTTCTTTCGAGCATGCGAATCGCTCCTTTCATCCACAGTTGTGGAAAAGTTGTGATTATTTATTGAGCAATCGAAGTGTTTCGTGCTCAAGTCGCTTTTCAACGGCTTTGCCCATCGTGTCGACAACCGCCTCGGAGACTTCATCGCTTCCGATGATTCCCGGCACAGATGGTCCGTACTTCTGCTCGACAGGGAGCCTGGTTGCGCCAAGACGCTGCATGACGCGACCCTTGCAGATGAATGCCTGACCCAAAGGCTTGAGACCGCCCTTCTTGACGCCGACGCGCACCTGCTTGCGATTGGCACCGGTAGTGTCAGTCCTCGGCTTATGGGCATAAGCAGAGAGCGGCACATTGCGTCCACGGCTTAACAGTTCCGCATCGAGACGGCTTTTTGTCGCCTTATGCATTGCGAACGTCGGACGGACATCCTTCGCCCTCAGCGTGTAGGCTTTCGCAGCCGCTCTTGTGCCGGCCGTTCGGCCCTCCTGCAGAGCTCGGTTCATCGAGCGCATCAAAGCCGTCTGCATGCCGCCAGGTACTTCAGAGAGAAGCTTCTCCGCTTTCTCAAGAGCACCATTGTCAATGTCAAGCTTCATGCTCATTGGTCGTGCGCCTCCGCAACGATGACGAGAACGCCCATCTCATCTCTGACGCTCCTGACAATGTGCATCGAATCGTCGACGCTCAAGAGCTGCCCTTCGACAGGCTTTTCGATGTCGTTCGAGTCCACATAAATCGTGAGCGTATTGACGAATACGCCCTCGAGCGGATGACTCTGCGTGTCCGATGCCTCACCGATCATGTTCTTATCGATCTGGCAAAGGACTCTCTCGCCGTTGATCTCGTGATAATCCGAGAACTCATCGGCGTTCAGAAACACAGCCTTGACGTCTGTCGCCACGGCGTCCTTGAAGGCGCTCATTTCGGCACCGCCTTGCGGGTTGTCCGCTTGACTGGCGCTTTGACAGGCTGATCATCAGCAGGTGCAGCGATAGGCTTTTCGGCATAAGCCAGCAAAGCATCGAACATCTTCTTTGCAACGGCATCAGGCACATCAGCGGACTCGCCGGCAACGAACCGTCGTCCGTCAAAGAGCGTGTTTTGCAAAAAGATCACTTTCATGCGTCACACCTCCAAAAATTCAGGCGGGTGTTTGAAGCCCGCCGGTTTTCTGTTTTCTGCTCTTAGCTCTAAGAAGCCGTGAGCGCGTCGATGACGTGGAAGCCGTAAATCTGCTGAATGATCGGCAGCGGACGGCTCTTGATCTGAACGATGCGGCCGGAAGGATTCGCACGCTGGACCCAGGAGTCCGGCACGCGAGCGCCTTCATAGAAGCGGACAGCTTCGTCGCCCGCCAGCGCAACCACGCCATAGGCAAGCATCGTGCGGACGTTCGGAGAAGCCAGCAGGCAGAGATCTTCAGGAACCATCGGCTTTTCATCAGCGCCGTCGAGATACCACTCGTCGTAAGAGTAGATGTCGAGGCCGGAATCCTTCAGATAGCCCCAATACGTCACGCCGTTCGGAAGCATGCGAGGATCGATGGCACCCATGTCGACACGGCGCATATCGAGCTGTTTCGCGGTAGTGAGCTTGTCCAGAAGCGTGTCAAGCACCTTCGTGCCGCAGATCAGTTCATGCGGCGTGAAGCCGCCGTTCTGGATCATAGAGCGGCGAAGCGTGCGCAGATCCTTCATGATCACGGCGGCATCAGAGGAAGCAGCGTCCCACTTCGTTGCGAGCGTGGTCTTCGGCTGGTCCTTGGTGTCAAGCTGTGCCCAATATTTGATTACTTCGTCATAGCCTTCTCCCTTGACAGTCACCTTGCCAGTGAAAAGCGCTTCAGCGCACATCACCTCTTCGCGACGCGTAATGATGTCATCAAGGTCGGAAAGGTCACGACCGAGGATTTCTGCCGCACGCTGCGTCGGCGATTTGCCGCTGTAGACCGTTTCGCCAGGAAGACGCTTGAGCATGTCTTCGGCAGTCGTAACGCGCATCGGGGAAACCTCAGGCGCTTCGTAGCTTTCGGTGCGATAGCCTTCTCGTTCGAGAACAATGCCGCCAACCTTCGGATTCACGAAAGGCGCAATCTTGCGACCACCTTTGCCGATGATGTCGAAGTCGATTTTCTGAGTATTGAACGTCGGGCGATTCGCGAAGTATCGATCGCGAAGCCACGTGCTGTTGCTCTTCTGGCCCTCTTCGACCATCGCGAGCATCGTGCGAGTCGTAAACATATCCATGATTTAGCCCCCTCTTTTACTGAATGCTCGGCTTGATGAAGATGCTGAGCTTACGAGCAGCAGCCTTGCAGTCGGCAACCGTAACGCCAGAACCAACAATCAGCGCGTTTTCATTGAATTCACCGGTCAGGTAGACCGCTGCATCCTTGGCCGAATCCGTCGTGTCGACGTCCTCCGCGAGCACTGCATAAACGTCGGCGGCATCAGTGACAGCTGCGCCGGCGGCAGTGAGAAGCGTGCCGCGCTTCAGCACGCCGGCCTTGGCGATGTTGAGCTTGTCAGAGACAACCGGCATGATCTGCGAGGCCGCAAACAGGTTGTCACGAGTCGTTTCATAGTTTTCCTGCATGGACATTTCGTCTTCCTCCTTTACTTACGGGCGAAAGCCTTTGCGCCAGCTTCGATGACTGCCTTCATTTCGGCATCCGTTCGTGCTTTTGCTTCAGACTTCGGATCGAGCCCCTGATTGCCTTCAGGTTTGATCTGATCGAGCGTCTTAGCGTCATTCATGCGATCAGTAAGCATCTTCGAGGCACGCATTTTGTCAGCCTTGAGAATGGAAACTGCCAGAGCTTCGGCAGAAATGCCCGTCTTGAACTTCGCTTCGTTCACCAGATCTTCGTGACCAGGCGTAGCGATGTCCTCAATTGCCTGAATGCGAGCACGTTCCTGAGCAGCACCTTCGGCAATAGCTTCCTTGCGGATCGCCTGAACGAGTTCAGGATGTTCCGCCTTCAACTTTTCAAGATCCATCTTCGGACCCTCCTTTTTGATTGCGGACGCTTGCGGCGTATCCGCTTTGATGAAACCTTCCGGCGCATGCGAGAAAAGCCTCGCATCAGCCTTCAGGCCGTTCAGCATGACGAAATCCCCTGCAGCAACGTTCTTGACTTCGCTCTTTTCGTCAATCTCATCCGCCAGGCCGAACTCCACAGCCTCTTCTGCTGTGAAGTAGGACTCAGCATTGAGTTTTTCCCGAATCTCTTCGGCAGTTCGCCCGGTCTTCTCGACATAAATCGCCACGAGGTTCTCCTCGAGCTTCTCCATGTCGTCGGCCATCTTTCGCATGTCGTCGGTCGTCCCGATCGCAACAGAGCTCACCTTGTGGATCATCATCATCGAGCCCTTCGGCATGATGACCTTGGCACCAGGCACGCTCGTGATGATCGTGGCCGCACTCATGGCCGCACCGTCCACGCGGAAGGTGATCGGCCCTTCATGAGCCTTCAAAAGCGAATAGATCGAAAGACCCGTATAGACCGCACCGCCGAACGAATTGATCGAGATGTCCAATGCGCTGTCAGACGGAATCTTTCGGAATTCATCGAGGAACTCGGACTCATTGAAGCCCTTGTCCCACGGATCATCCTTCGACCCTCCGACATACCCGAAGAGATCAATCTGACAACGCTTTTTCTTCTCGTCCCTTACGATGTTCCAAAACTTATTCATCTTTTTCACCTTCCTCCTTTGCGGGTTCCGACTGTTTTTGTGCCGGCGCCGTCCCGCTCAGGCCGTCCGCTCTCCGCATCGCTTCCTCGCGCTTGCGGATTGCGTGCACCGTCTCGTACTTCATGCCGGTAAGCTCTGCCGCCTCGCGCTCGCGAGTGCTGAAGCCTTCGCCGTCGGGTCGTGGTAGCTCGAATTGACGAAGATGAGCCGCGGGCGCGTCTGCGTGAGTAAGCTTTCGAGCACCTCGCAGTTCATGCCGTTCCCGTCGACGGGAACGGTCAGTATCTTCGCGCCCGCAAGCTCCATCACGCGGTACATGTCCGGGTGCACCGGCTCTTCCATCACCACGCTGTCGCCGGGCTTGACGAGCAGCGTCACGATAAAGTCGAGCGCCTGATTCGTCTCCGAGAGGATCTGAATTTCGCCCGAGGACGCCTTCACGCCCTTCGTGCCGAGAAAGGCCACGAGCTTCTGCCGCAGGAATTTATCGCCCTTATAGGGGCTGAAAAAATACTGGCACGGGCCGCTGCCCGTGAGCAGCGCCGCGATATCGCCCGCAACGCGCTCGGACGTGTACACCTCGCGCGAGGCGACGCCGCTGCCGAGGGAATAGTGGCTCTCGTCCGTAAAGCGCTGGAACAGGTCGTCAAATGTCTTTTCCATGTCGAGGTACTTTTCCGCCACCTCGCTGACCCAGTTGACGCGGCCGGGCTGCGCGCCCTCGCCGCCCCTTTCGTCCTGCGCGTCATTTTCGTCGTTTGCCGCGGCCACGATGTAGCCCACGCCCTGGCGCGACTCGATCCACGCGTCGCTCTTGAGCTCGCTGTAGGCCTTGACCACGGTGTTGCGGTGCACATCCAAGATCTGCGCGAGCGCGCGCTCGCTCGGCAGCGCGCTCCCGCGGGGCAGCGCGCCGCTGATGATCTGCGACTTGATCTGGTCGGCGATCTGCAGATAGACCGGCACCTTCGAAAACTTGTCGATGCTGACTTTCATGTACTTCTCTTCTCCCTCTCGCCGGCAGGCCGCGCTCTCACCCGCAGCCGTCGGAATTTGCGTTGGTCTCGCAGAGGTCTCTCTGTTCGCATTTTACCACATAACCGTGTGCGTTGTACAGTCATTTTTGTGCATATGACATAAAATCCAAAAAGAAAGAGCCAAGGCATCCCGATGAGATGCCTCGACTCTTTCAGGTCAGCAACCTGAGTAAGGGAAAAGAAGCTTTTCCTTTTTAGAACAGCAGATGCGCGATGGGGCAGACGATCAGCAGGCTGATGATGGTGCGCTCCAGGAAGATGACGAACAGCTCCCAGATGTTGAGAGGAAGCTTGGAGCCAAGGATCAGACCGCCGACCTCGGAGAGGTAAAGCACCTGCGTGACAGAGACGACAGCGACGATGAATCTGGCCATCTCGCTGGTGGACTCCGCGATCAGGATGGCGGGGGTGAGCATATCGGTGAAGCCGACGATCATCGTGGAGGCAACAGCGTCCGCTTCGGGCACCTGAAGAAGCTGGAGCAGGGGACGGAACGGGATGCCGAGCCACTCAAAGATGGGGGTGTAGTTGGCAAGGATCAGAGCGACAGTACCGATGGCCATGACGGAGGGCAGAACGCCGAACCACATGCTGCAGGCGTTCTTGGCGCCGCTCTTGAAGAATTCACCGATGCCCTTGTGCTCGGCAACGCGCTTCATGGCGAGGTCCATGCCGTACTCGACGTTGCTCTTGTAGCCCTCGGGAAGAGTGTCGGGAGCGGCCTTGCCTTCGACTAAGTACGTGTTGGGCTTGTTGCGCAGGGGGTAGAGGTACGGGCACACGATCGCGCAGACGATACCGACGAAGCAGACGATCAGGTAGTAGATGCCGAACTTGTCGAGCATACCGACCGTTTCGAGAACGACGAGGGTGAACGTGATGGAAACGGCGGAGAACAGCGTTGCGATGATGCTCGCTTCCTTGGCGGAGTAGTAGCCGCCCTCATACTGGTTGCAGGTGAGCATAACGCCCAGCGTACCGTCGCCGATCCAGGAGGTGATGCAGTCGACCGCCGCGCGGCCGGGAACCTTGAACAGGGGGCGCATGACCTTGGTGAGCAGCGCGCCGACGAATTCGAGCAGGCCGAAGTCGAGCAGCAGCGGCAGCAGCAGCGCCGCGATGACGAAGATGATAACGAGCGTGGTGAGCAGGTCATAAAGGACAAATCCGCCCTGACCGCCGCCGGTGATCATACCGATGAGACCCACGCCGTCCTCGCCGACACCCAGATAGGTGAGCCACACGAAGATGACCGCGAGCACACGGAGCACGACCCAAATGGGCTTGCAGGCGAAGCATTCCTTCATGATGGAGCTGTTCATAATGAATTTGGGTTTTGCCAGTGCGATGACCGACATCACCGCGGAAACGGTGAGGATCAGCACGCACAGCAGCGGCAGGAAGCCGCCGATGTAGCCCGAGATGATATCGGCAAGGATCTTGACCACAACGGTCCAGTCGCCGTCAGCATTTTTCACCGGGATCATAAACAGGATGATACCAGTGATCGACGGGATGATGAACAGAGCTTTCAGTTTCGCGTTACTTTTGGTTTCCATTCTCTCTCCTCCTTCATATTGGCAAGTCGGGCCGGAAGGCGGTCTCTCTCATAGCCGCTTCCCCGGCAGACAGCTCTTGCCTTTACTTTATACGAATTCAGCAGTAAAGCAAGTGCCAGCAACGTTCTCAATTTGTATACCAGTAATAAATTTCTCCATTTTGTCATTCTCTTTTTTGTCGAACCTGTATGTATCTTTTTTGCTTTTTGGGAAAAAGCCCATTTCCACTTGCCGTTTCAGGGATTTTGGAGAAGAAAAAGGGAGGCGCGATACGCGTCTCCCTCCCGTTTGCTTTATTGCAAGTTTTCAACGTCCTTCTTGCCGACCGCCATGCGCTTCCATTGCTCAGGAAGGCCCGGCGCGATGAGCGGGAACAGATTTTCCGTGTCCGACGTCGGCTGGATGTTATAGGTGCCGTACTTGTTGACAAGATCGGCGCAGTCGTCCGGCTGGCCGAAGCGCGCCTTGAGCATCGGTGCCAGGTCATACGGCATGCCGGGGTCTTTTCGCGGCATAAAAATCACCTCCGGACTTAGTATGTCCGGAGGCGGCAGATTTTTTCGATTTGTCTCGCTCACGCGCGCAGCGTTTTGGGGTACACGCCCGCGTCATGTAATTTCTGAAGCTCGCGCTGCACCATTTCCTTATCCTCGTGATACGTCATGCCGAACCAGCGCGCGCTCGAGCGCAGAACGGAGACACTGAGCTCGCCGCGGTCGATGAGCTCGCCGATCAGGCTTGGCAGCAGGCACTCTTTTTTGAGCTCGCCGTCGGGCAGCGCGCGGAGGAAATCCTTAAAATACGCGTCCAGCTTTTCAAACAGCCACGGCGTAAAGCCCCAGAAGTTCATCGAGACCGGCGTCTCGGGCGCGTAGACCGGGCCGTCGCCGTTTTCCTGAATGTCGCGGATCTTGCCGTCGTCGCAGGGCTTTAGGTGGAACGTTTCGACCACGCGGTCGAGCATCCCCTGTTCGTTCACGTGGCACACGCCGCGCGTGACCGTGCCGTGCTCGCTCACGGTGTTGCAGAGGTCGTAGCCGACCATCGTGCCCTCGCCGCTTTCGGCGAGCTTTGAGAGCTCGGCGTAAATGGTCTTGAACGCGTCCACGCCGTAATAGTCGTCGGCGTTGATGACGACGAACGGCTCGTGCACAAATTCGCGCGCGCATAACAGCGCGTGCACCGTGCCGAACGGCTTGACGCGATCAGACGGCACCGTGTAAAAATCGGGCACGCTCGAAAAATCCTGATACGCATAGCAGACCTCGACATTGTCCCCGTCCGCCGTTTTGCGCGCGGCAAGGTGATGTCCGACCATGTTCTCCATCAAGTCGCGCATGTCGGGCTTGATGATGAAGACCACCTTCGTAAAGCCCGCGCGCAGCGCGTCGAAAATGGAGTATTCCATCAAAATTTCACCGTTCGGACCGATGCCGTCCACCTGCTTATTGCCGCCGTAGCGCGAGCCCATGCCCGCCGCCATAATGACCAGCGCTGCTTTCATAAAAACAAAACTCCTCTCCAAGTTCTCGATCTCTTTTTCTCCGGGCGCGCACTGCGCGCTCATCTTCGCCCATCATAGCGTATCCGAACCGGCATTGCAACCGTCTTTTTCGTCTCTTGTCTTTTGCCGCAGGCGTGTTATACTGGTGTAACTATTTCTTAACACCGAGGTCACACCATGGAAGGATTTCTGCACGCGGTCTCTTCCGTCACCATCATCCTGCTGCTGACGGCGACGGGCTATTTCTGCGCGGCCAGGGGCTGGATGGGCCCGCAGGCCAAGGCCTTTATCGGCAAGTTCACGCTCTCTGTCGCCATCCCCTGCATGTCGGTCTACGGGCTGACGAATAACCTGACCCGTGATCTTCTGGTTCAGTCGGGCAGCTTTCTGCTCGTGCCGCTGCTCGGCACCGTGGTCATCACGATCCTGTCACTGCTCGTCGGCAGGCTCTTGAAGCTGCCGCGCAAAAAGCTCGGCGTTTTTATGATGATGTGCTCGGTGTCGAACGCCATCTTCGTCGGCCTTGCGATGTGCACCGAGCTCTTTGGCGACACCTGCACGCCCTACGTCATGCTCTACTACCTCATCAACACCAGCTTTGTCCAGCTGCTGTTTCTCTCGCTTGTGCGCTGGTCGGGCGAGAGCCGCGGCTTTGACCTCAAGATGCTCCAGAAATTCCTGACCACGCCCGCCGTCATCGCCGTTTTCGTCGGCCTCGCGCTCGTGTGGTTTGAAGTGAGGCTCCCCTCGCTCGTGATGAGCTACTGCCGCTATATGAACAACCTCGTCACGCCGCTGGCGCTGCTGCTCACGGGCTATATCATCCACGACATCGGGCTCAAAAATGTCCGGCTCGACCGCGACTTAGGCATCGCGATGATCTTCCGCTTCCTGCTCGCGCCGATGCTCTCGGTCGCGCTGTGCAGGGCGTTCGGCGTGACGGGCCTTGCTCACGACGTGCTCATCGTCGAAACGGCGATGCCGGTCGTGACGCAGACGGTCGTCGCCGCCGCGGAATACGGCGCGGACGAGGAATTCGCCGCGCAGGGCGCGGCGCTCTCCACGATCGCGTGCTTCGTCGTGATTCCCGTGCTGATGCTGATTTTGTAATCAAAAAAGTGGCAATGCCACTTTTTTGAGAAGGTTTCGCTGCGTTCTGTGCCTCGGTTGTCCGCTAAAAGCGAACAATTCGACCTTGCACCGTTGCGGCATTACGATTCCCGCGCCC
>OKRU01000412.1_pt1 | contig 42897 bp, 28 predicted proteins | sample 1601131 | NCBI WGS metagenome assembly OKRU01 (sample SAMEA3541558, study PRJEB24748) | human gut metagenome | biome: human gut; feature: human-associated habitat; material: faeces | place: China | collected 2012
AAGTTTAATCCGGTGCCAATGATTTTATCAGAGATATTCTGTGCTAATCTGGGCGCCGCATCAAAAAGCCTCTGCCGATCATCACAGCCCGCATTTCCGGGTAAGCATCTGCTAACTCCTGTATCTGTTCGTTTCTTACGATATCTCCATTGTAACACAGCTGCAGCATCCGTTGTTTTCTTTTCCCCGTCGTCTTTATCATACTGTCTGGCAGCTCAGTATCATTTACTTCCCTGTTTTTCATGATCGTTTCCGCATCAGCTCCGGTAATCTCCCTGTAAGCCTGTGCAAACATCTCTTCCCGGATCCTTCCCTGATAGTAATCTTCCCGCAGGCGCGGATGGATGATCAGTTCTGAAACAGGGAATGCTTCATATAGAGAAAGCAGCTTCTCCCATTCCACTTCCTCCGCCATCCCAACCCTTGTTTTAATAGAAAGCCTTACGCCTTTTCCCTCAGCCCAGTCATAACATTCTGTCAAGAACGCCTTTAAAAGCTCCGGTTCCTCCCCGCCTCTGCCAAACAGAAACGGATCGCCGCCTTTTAACCGCACAACCCTCTTGCCTTCCAGTGCTTTTTTCACAAGGATTTTGTTGATCTCTTCCTGCGGCATCAGATGATGGCTTGCCCGCTTGCCGACATTGATCTTTTCGGCATCCTCTGGGATCATACTTAAAATAGCCTGACCTGCCAGTGCATCATAAACAACAACTTCTGCCTTCTGAAGCACACGCTTTCCTTTCAACGTAAACAACCCCGGATCGGAAGGACCTGCTCCTACCAGCCAGACTTTTCCCGGTTTTATATCATCTTCTTTTACAGCAGTGCAGCTTTGTGCATGACATTCTTTTTTCAGCCCTTCTGCGAGCAACATGCCCATTGTTTCGGCATCTTCCGGATTTCCTTCGATCTGACCTTTTTTATATATTCCGGTTGCTTCCTGGTAATACAGGCCACGTAGCAGAAGTTTTCCGTTTTTCATTTCTGCATAGGCAGCGATCGGTGAACTGCCCCCGCCATTTAAATATTTTACAAAAGCCCTCTCTGCTGCCTGTGCTGTCTGTGCCGCCGGATCGTTATAGGCTTTCAGAAAAGCATAATCTTCTCCTTTTCTTCCCTGAACCGCCAGAATCCCCTGCCCTGCTGCCGGAATGATCTCATCCGGCTCAAAATAGCGATAAATGCGGTTTTCTGGGCCAAGCCGCTTTAAACCTGCTGCTGCCAGGATCAGTGCTCCGTATGCTCCTGACTGAAGTTTCTGCAGCCTGGTCTGGATATTTCCTCTCACCGGAAGAAAGGTTACATCCGGATACAGCTCTTTAAGCTGCAGCATCCGTCTCTGGCTGGAACATCCGACCGGAAGCGTTCTGTCCCATTTTTCTGCTCCTTCCGGAAGCACCAGCACATCTCTTGGATCCTCTCTTTTGGAAAATGCAAGCAGCGGCAGCTCTTCGGAAAGTTCCATCGGCATATCTTTCAGACTGTGTACGGAAAGATCGCTGCATCCATCCAGAAGTGCTTTATCCAGTTCCTTCACAAACAGACCTTTGCCGCCGATTTTCTCCAGCGTGCGATCCAGGATTTTGTCACCGGTCGTTTTCATGGTCAGAATTTCTACCTGACATCCCGGTTTCTTCTCTCTGATAAAATCCCGGACCATCTCACTTTGGATCACCGCCAGACGGCTTCCTCTGCTTCCTATGACAATGTTATGCTCTGTCATATTTTTATTCTCCTTTTTCATTAAAGTCAAACGCATTTGAAACCTGGCACGCATAAATCTCTTCCAGTCCATCTATGCACTCCCGAAATGCTGCATCGCTGATCCGTCCCCGCAGTTCAAAAAGCATTTTGTTGGTCACTTTCTGTGCCGCTCGATGGATCTGTTTTTCCAGTGTTTCTTTTTCAAATACTTCCATTGGAAGCTGATGCAGGATTTTATACAGACGCAGATCCAAATCTGTCGCAACCTCTTCTTTGATCTTTCCGATACGCGGTATCACATCAAGGCATCGATACCAGTTGCAAAATTCTTCCATCTGCTCTTTCAGAATGGATTCTGCCTCTCTGATTCCAGCTTTCATTTTCTCGCTCAAAACATCGACTTTGAAATAGTCGATATCATAAAAACGGATGTACATCAGTTTCTGCACCTCCGGATCAATATCACGCGGCACTGCCAGATCTACAAGGATCAGTTCATGATCCAGATCAACTGCCTGAAGTCCTTCTTTTGTGAGCGTATAATTCGGGCTTGCCGTGGCACTGACTACAAAATCACAGGAACTGATCAGACCCATGCGTTTTCCATAGTCAATACGCCTGCATCCCTGCGGGATCTGCACGACACCGCTGCGGTACTGACGCACGGTAACGGTCACATCCGCACCTTCCTGCTGCAGAACGGTTGCGGCAAGTTTTCCCATCTCCCCGTTTCCGATGACCATACATTTTTTGCCTTTTACTTCCAGACCTTCCTGTCGAAGTGTCTGAAGTGCCCGGTGGATCACCGAATGATTGCCTGCGGAAAACGTCACATTTGTCCGCACTTTCTTGCCGGCAGTCACCGCCATGCGAAACAACACTTCCAGCACATTGTCCGCCGCATAATGCTCTCTTGCCGTCACAAGTGCTCCCTTTACCTGTGTCAGAATCTGATCTTCTCCTAAGATCCTGGATTCCAGTCCGCAGGCAAGACGGAACAGATGCTGCACGGCATCTTCTTCTTTTCGCTCCGTAAAATATTTCTGATACTCATCGTTATGGATTGCCCGTATCTTACACAGAAGTTCATAAAGGGCGATCACACACCCCTCTTCCGTGCTGACCCAGAGTTCCATACGGTTACAGGTCGATAACAGGACACAGCCACAGATTCCTTTTTCCTGTTTTATGATCTCCAATGCTTCCACTGTCTTTTTTTGTGTAAATGAAAAAACCGTCCGGATATCAATCGCAGCTACGCTGTGATCGATCCCTATCATTTGTATTGCCATAACGTTCTTCCTTTGAAAAATAGATTTTGTAAATATCCTGTCAATCATAGCACAATTCCCGACAAAAATCTACTTCCGGAATTGACTTTTGAGATAGCGGATGTTACACTTCTTTTACTCATACGATTTCGTTTTTTGATCTGCAGTTACTGCACAGTCTCAGAAAACTTTTCTGCTATGCTCAAAAAGAAAGGATTTATCAGATTTATGTGTACGAATCAATCAACAACCAAAGCGATCCTCGTTGTAAGCTTTGGCACCAGTTATCACGATACAAGAGAAAAAACCATTGACTGTATTGAACAGGATATCGCACAGACATTTCCTCATCACCATATTTACCGTGCCTGGACCAGCAAAATGATCCTTAAAAAGCTGAAACAGCGTGACGGTATACACATCGATAACGTACGAGAAGCCATGGAACGCATGCAGCGTGACGGCATTACCGATGTGACAGTTCAGCCAACCCATGTGATCAACGGCATTGAGAACGATCTTATGAAAGAGGATGTTCTCGCTTTTTCAGATTCCTTTTCCAGGATCACTTTCGGTGTCCCGCTGCTTACTTCCGAGCAGGACAGCCGTGAAGTCGTCAAGGTTCTGACGGATGCTTTTGGCGGGATCCCAAAAGACGAGGCACTTGTTTTCATGGGACATGGAACACCGCATTATGCCAATGCGATCTATGCAGCACTGGACTACACCTTTAAAGATCTTGGTTACCACAATCTTTTTATGGGAACTGTAGAAGCTTACCCGTCCATGGAGTCTTTGCTGCGTTTTGTCAGAAAACAGAATCCTTCCTGCATTCATCTGGCACCTTTTATGATCGTTGCCGGTGACCATGCACGCAATGACCTGGCAGGAGACGATGCTGATTCCTGGAAATCCCAGTTTGAGCAGGCCGGTTATCCGGTTCTCTGTCATTTAAAAGGTCTTGGTGAATACGAAGGAATCCGCCAAATTTTCCTGCGGCATATCAGCGAAGCACAGTAAAGGAGTTTTTTATGCATATGCATCATCATAACACCGGAGGTATTGCTATTGATTCTTATGCCTGTAATTCCAGGCTTCGGCATATCAGTGCGGGATTCAAAGCCGGATTTTCCATGCTTCTGCTTCTGTTCTGTATTTTTGCAGACCATCCTGTTATCTCTGTTTTGTTGATCTTATTTGCTGCTTCCGTCACGGTTTTTCTTGGCGGTATTCCTTTGCATGATTATCTTTCCGTGCTCGGGATTCCCGTTTTTTTTGTGCTACTTGGCGGCATCGCCATCGCTGGCGATCTCTCTTTACAGCCGACTGGCGATTTTTACCTGAATCTGTTTTTTTGTTACCTTTGTGTCACGTATGCCGGCATTCTGAAAGCTTTTTTTCTGATGCTGAAAGTGTTCGGTGCCGTAAGCTGCATGTTCCTAATGACACTTTCCACACCGTCACACGAACTTTTCTCGGTTCTCCATAAGATTCACTGCCCTTCTCTTTTTACAGAACTGATGCATATGATCTACCGCTACATTTTTATTCTGCTGGAGGTACAACATAATATGCAGATTTCCGCGGAAGCAAGGCTTGGATTCTGCGATTTCAGAACCTCCTGTTATTCTTTCGGGCAGATTGCAGCCAATCTTTTTATCGTTGCACTGAAAAAAGCGAATGCCTATTATGATGCAATGGAAGCACGCTGCTATGATGGAACACTTTGTTTTCTGGAAGAGAAAAAGAAACTGCCCCTTCCGTACATCATAGCTTCCGGAACCTTTTTTCTGTTTCTTGTTGTTCTTTGGCTTTTCATAAGATGAATTTAAGATAGGAGATAATATGAAAGAATCCATTCTTGAAGTAAAAAATCTGCATTTTGCGTATGACGAACACCATACGGTTTTAGATGGGATCAGTCTTTCTGTCTTTGCAGGTGAGCGTATCGCCATACTTGGTTCCAACGGAGCCGGAAAATCTACATTTTTTCTGAACCTGAACGGAGTGCTCACTCCAGCCGAAGGCGAAATTTCATACCGCGGTACAAAAATCACCAGAAAAACACTGAAAAAACTGCGTCAGCATATCGGTATTGTCTTTCAGGATGCCGATAATCAGATCATTGCTTCTTCCGTTCTCGCTGAAGTCTCTTTTGGTCCTATGAACCTGAAGCTGCCTCGTTCGGAAGTCGAAGAACGTGTAAATACTGCGTTAAATTATATGAACATCTCACAATTTAAAGACCGCCCTCCCCATTATCTGAGCGGAGGTGAGAAAAAAAGGGTATCGATTGCAGACATTATTGCCATGAAATCCGAAATTATTATTTTTGATGAACCAACTGCATCTTTAGATCCTCTGAATGCTGCCATGCTTGAAGAAGTCCTTGAAAAGTTAAGCCGGGAAGGAAAGACACTTCTGCTCTCCACGCACGACGTGGATTTTGCCTACCGCTTTGCAGACCGTATTCTTGTTTTTGACAACGGCCGCATACTTGCCGACGGCACGCCGCTTGAAGTTTTCAAGAATATTTCCGTCTTAAAACAGGCTAATCTGAAACGCCCGCTTTTGCTGGATGTCTGCGAAGATCTGGCTGCACATGGACTTTTTCCGAAAGGATCTTTTTCTTTTCTATGTACGCATCTCGCCGCAGCACACCGTCCGCATACGATTCATATAGTTTGATTTGCTCTACCCGAATGGCTTCTGCTTGCTTTTCCAAGTCCTCAATGTCCACGCAGCGCACCGTGATAGACTGCTTTTCCTGCATTCCCTGATTTACCACATCCAGCGCATAGAATACTGTTTTTATCGCACGAGCCACTTTTGCATTCACCGAATATTCTCTGTAATAGCCGCCGTAGCATTTAGAGAACTTTCCGGCTGACCGTTTATAGCCGCAATAGAAAACCATTTCCCCATATTGCCTTTCGTGGCGAAGCTGCCGATTACAGTTTCCGCAGCAGATTTTTCCTTTTAACGCAAAATCATCACCCACCTTATATTGAATTGGAGTTACGTTACGGATTGCTTTCTGTGCCTGGTAGTATTCATCTTTTGTCACGATGGCCTCATGAGCGTTTTCTGCGATGATCCACTTATCCTCCGGGAGCGTCCGAACAGAGGTAGTATTCACATCAATTTTCTTTCTTCTCCCCATAACCAACGCACCAGTGTATTCATACCGTCTAAGGATTCTCCACACGATTGCTGCGTTCCATAACATTTCACTGTCCGGGGCAATAATAGGATTGCTGCCCATCAGCAGATTCTTTCGTTTCGCATACAATCCCGGCGTAGGAAGTTTTAATTCGTTCATACCGTAGGCAATCTGCGTTGTATTGCGGCCAGACAATGCCAGCTCAAATACTTTTTTCACGCTGGCTGCGGCCTCCGGGTCAATCTCCCACCGCTGTCCATCTTTCTTGTTCCACACATATCCGAAAGGAACATTCGTGCAGGTGGCTTTTCCGTTCTTCCAGTTCGTTTCCAGAGCAGCCCGAACCTTTTTTGCAATATCCCGGCTATACATATTATTCACCAGATTGCTGACTGCCACTTCGATTCCCGGCGTTCCGTTGTTCAGTTTCATGCTGTCAAAGGAATTATTCACGGCAATAAACCGAACTCCCATCAACGGAAAAATCTGCTCAATGTAATCGCCAACACCGATATAGTCACGACCAAGGCGGGATAAATCCTTTACCATGATGACTTTTATATTGCCCTGCTTCAAATCCACGATCATTTTCTGAAAAGCCGGACGATTAAAATTTGTTCCAGTATAGCCATCATCTACATATTCTACAATCTCGCCAAATAAATCTTCCTGCTTTCCAATGTAATCGTGGAGCAGCATCCGTTGGTTCTCAATGCTGTTACTTTCATCCTTGCTGCCCTTTTTCAAATCTCCGTCTGCCAATGATAAGCGGAGATAGATTGCAATTTTATCATTCATTCTGAACCTCCGACATGATTGCAAGCACTTCCTGATAGGGGTCGCTGCACTTAAATTCGACCTCCACAGAATTGTCCATTCCCACATAGATTCTCTTGATAAGTTCATGCACCAGTTCTTCATCAAATTCATTTTGATTCAGAATCCCGCGCATCCGCTCCATCTGCGCATCGCAGATTCTAATTCTCTTTTCCAGTTCCAATGCGCGCTGACGCTGCTTTTGCAGCTCATGTTCCAACCGCTGCTTTTCTGCTATATAGTGTTCCTTTAGCTGACTATATTCATCATCGTCCAGAATTTCAGCTTTATAGTCCTCATATAAACGCAACCGCCGTTCTTCGGCTTCATGAATCCGAAACAGGATAGATTTCTCTTTCATCTTGATGGAACGAGCTGAATCCAGATTGCTGCCGCGCATCATGTCTTTTACCAGCTTTTCTTCTTCACACATGGTAGACACCAGATGATGAATCTGATCCATCGCCACCATCATCAGCATTTTCTCCGGCACCGCATGATAGGCACAGGGAGTCGTGTTCTTCTTTCTTTTGCAAATGAACACTCCATAGTGCGTTTCTTTCACCGTACCATGCACACGTCGTTCAAACGTCATGTTGCGTCTGCAGCAGCCACAGTAAACCATTCCCGATAGATGGTTATAACACTTCTCTCTGGTTGCTTTGGAACGAGCCATCGCCCTTTCCCGTTTTTCCTTATTCTGCTCCCGCCGTGCCTGCACTTTTTCAAAATCCGATTTCAGAATGATTGCTTCATGAGCGTTTTCAACAATATGCCATTCCTTCTTTTCCACTGGATGGAGGCCAATCCCTTTGTATGATGCAGTTTGCGTTTTCCCAGATACCAGTTCTCCAATATAGGCACTGCTGTTTAAAATACGAAGAACCGTACTGGGGTGCCATTTATTATAGGTAGGGTCATCTCCCTCATGTAATTTGCGATTCAGCCGTTCGTTCGGCCTTGCTACTTCTAAAAATTCCAACCTGCGGGCAATTTCGTTTGTACTCACTCCTGCAAGATACCATTGATAGATCAGTTTGACCCACTTCGCATCCTCAGTCGCTTCAAGCTTATTTCCCTGTTGGTTCAACTGATAGCCATACGGTGTACACCACGATGTAGGGATTCCCTTCTCGCGGCGCATCTGGTAACTAAGGCTGATTTTCTTTGAAATGTCCTTCGCGTACAAGCTGTTTACCATGTTCTTGATGGGAACCGCAAGACTATCCACATCCGACTGCCGGATGTTGTCAAAATCATCGTTGATGGCGATAAAACGAACATGGAGCATCGGGAAAATAGTTTCCAGATAGCTTCCCGTTTCGATATAGTCACGACCAAATCGAGATAAGTCCTTCACTACGATGCACTGAATTTTGCCTGTCCGTATATCCTGCATCATACGCTCAAATTCTGGTCGGTCAAAACGCGTTCCCGTAAAACCATTGTCTGCATAGGTATCGGTCAGCGTCAGTTCCGGGTTTTCCCTGATATAATTATGAATTTGCAAAATCTGTGTGTGCAGGGAATCTTCTGTTTCATGCCCGCCGTTCTCAACCGACAGCCGCGCATACGCTGCCGTGCGCAGAAGTTCTTTTTCGTTTTGCTGTACGGCCTCCTGCACAGCAGCCTGCGGCATCATATTCTTTCTACTCTTTCTTGCCATTACAATCTTCCTCTCCGTTGTTCAGCCATTCTTCCGGGAAGAATCTCTTCCACTCACTTTCTTGTAGGATCACTTCTACCTGTTCAAAATCTACGATCCATACATGGTCAAGCCATTCTTTAAGATGTGTGCGCTCCAATTTTTCAGGAATTGAAATCGCTCGGAACTTCATCAACCAAGGATTTCCATGGCTAAATGCTTTTTCCATGTCATTAACAGCCAGCATTACTTTTTTAAAAGCCGCTTCCTGCTTCTGGACCGCCACCTGATACTGATGTTCATACTCCTCTACCTGTTCTAGTGAAATTGATCCCTGCTCGTATTGCCGATAAACTGCTGTTCGTTCATCGTCCTTGGCCATCAAGTGCGCAACGATCTCATTTGCTCTTTTTCTGTACTGCAACAGTCCAGCATCCATGCACTGCTTGACTTTCTCAGGATTCAAGTCCAGCACCCTATCAATATGCGCAGCTTGCATTTTTTCTTTTTCCAAAGCTGAAAGAATCTCTCGAAAGATTTTCTCGCTTTCGATGAAAGGGGCTTTTCCAGAGAAGCATCTATACCCCTTGTCAAACGAATAGATTTGCTGGCTTTCATCTTCTGATGTTCTGCACAGCAGACCTTTTCCGCTTTCTTTGTCATAGATTTTTTTGAAGAGCAGATTTGGTTTTTTTCGAGCCTTTTTTCTCGAAGGCAACCTCGTAGATTCCAACTTTTTCTGGGCTTTCTGAAATTCCGTCTCTGAAACAATCGCCGGAACCTCTAATTCTCGCTTTGCCTTTGCCAGCGTCAGCGTACACTTTCCGATATAGAGTGGATTTTTCAAAATCGAGCGAATTGTTGAATCCGGCCACTTGATTTTTGTTCTTGATCTTTTTTTCTTTGCCATCTGGATTTGCGGAGATGGAACGCCCTGTGCATCCAATGCTCTTGCGATTTCCGGGATTTTCATATCTTCCAGATACATCTGAAAAATCAGCTTTACAACCTGTGCGCTCTCAGGATTAAGAACAAGGTTTCTGCGATCTTCCGACAGCGCATAACCATATTTAGCCTGTCGATGGGTCAATGTACCCTCTTCAAAGTGATTCTGGCGATTGGTAATAAATTCCGAACGAATCTTATCAATGGTCTTTCCATTGAAATACTCTGCAACTTCTTCGGCAGTTTTGTCTGCACTGCAAAAGTCATCTTCCACAACTGCAAATTGGATACCAAGCGGATAGAACGTCCTCTGCAGTGCTTCAATGGCAAACGGAAGGGTTCTTCCACAGCGGAAGATAGAATCCACAACAACTGCATCAAATTTCCGCGCCATCCCATCCTGTACCAATTTGTCAAAGCCCTCCGTGGCTTCTGCTGTTCTCTTTCGGTCACTGTATTTTTCGGATACGCTGCACCCGCACTTTTTTAGATACCGTGCAATGCGCTCATTCTGTTCCGCAATCGTATTGGATGGATTTTCTTCTCCGATCCTGCTGGAAATCGACCTTGTATAACTGACCCATTTCATTCCTCTGCCACCTCATTTCCATGATGTGCTTGATATTCCATAAATTTTTCTGTGATACTGTGCAGTTCATCCTCGAAGCAGAAATGAATTTCAATCTCTGTTTTGCTATGAACATCTATGTGGTCGATCAGTTCCACCACGACCCTGCGTTCGAGCGTTTTGATATGTTCGTACTGCTTAAATTCTTCCAACCAAGTAGGAAGCAGTGTGTCGTGCTTTAATGCCTCCTGCTTCTTTTCGCGGATTTCCTGAATCTTATCCTGTGCCTCTTTTATCTTCTGCGCAAAGCGAGTATTCATTTCTCCGTACTCTTCCCGACTGACAACATCATCGCATAAGTCCTGATACAGACGGATTTTCAAATTACTGTACCGTTCTAATTCAACTTCCAGTGCAGTGATCTGGCTATCCAGAATCTTTATGCCAATCTGTTCGCCGCTTGCCAACTCTGCATTGGAGAGTACCTTTTCCGCTTCTACAAGAAGTGTCACTTGATGCCGAATCGCAGCCAGAACACTTTCCGTCAGCTTCTCACTGTTTATCATGTGCGGTGTGCAGCCGCCGCCATTCTTATAGGTAGAGCAGTGATAGTATTGATACTTCTTTCCGTTTTTCGTCACCGTGCGGCGAATCATATTCTGCCCGCAGTCTGCACAGCGCAGAAAACCTGATAATGGATAAACTGTTGTCTGCGATGGTGCGGTACGAGTGTCCAGTTCCAACAACTGTTGTACTTGCTGGAACTCGCCTTTGCTGATAATGGCATCATGCGCATCTTCCACCCGAATCCAGTTTTCACTTCCAACATCATGGCTCTTTTTTACTTTGTAATTGATTTTCCTGCGTTTACCCTGAATCAATGTTCCCGTATAGGATTCATTTTTCAAAATACGATTGACGGAAACCACTGTCCACTTCTGATTCAGCCCAGCCTGAAAACCGCAGGTATAGTTGAATCCATTGGCTCTCTTATACTCGTTCGGCGGCAGGACACCCAGTTCGTTCAAGTGACTGGCAATGCGCTGTGAACTCATTCCGTTCAATTTCTGTTTGAATATTTCCTGCACAATGCCCGCAGCGTATTCATCTATAATCAGATGATTCTTGTCTTTCGGGTCTTTCTGATACCCATATCCTGCAAAGCTGCCAATGAACTGACCTTCTTTTCGTTTCACATCCAAGTGACTGCGAACGCGCAGTGAAATATCCCGGCAGTAGGTGTCATTGATAAGATTGTTGAACGGAATCAGAATACGACCCTTATCATCGTTTTCCTCTGCACTGTCATAATGATCGTTGATGGCGATGAAGCGCACACCCATGAATGGAAAGATTCTTTCCAGATAACGACCCGTTTCAATGTAGTTTCTGCCGAAACGAGATAAATCCTTGACGATGATGCAGTTGACGTTCCTTTTCTCAATGTCCTGCATCATCCGCTTAAAATCCGGGCGTTCAAAATTCGTACCACTGTATCCATCGTCTACATACTCATCGACCTTATGCAGTTCCGGGTGCTTACCCATGTAATCGTTCAGCAACGCTCTTTGATTTTTTATGCTGTTGCTCTCCTGCTGATCGCCGTCCGAACGTGACAATCGAAGATACACAGCACAGCGATATTGTCCATTTTCCTGAAAAAACATAAAAAGCCGATAACCCCCTTAATCTATTTGTCGTTCTGACAATAAACCAAGAAAATTATCGGCTTTAGTTAGCATATTCTGTTTTGACCCAAAGCCATTATCTCATATTTCGCGGTCCATGTCAACGCTTTAATGTGCTAAAGTGCAAATTTTCTTCTGCTTTCTTCTTTTTTCATTTCCGGTGTGTCCTTGCGCATTTTTTCAGCGTGTCCTCCAATCGATTCTCTCCGGCAAAACTGATCTTTACGACCATTCCCCGGTCAAGATAGCAGTAAGGGTTCTTGATCTGTGAAACAAAATCAACCATCCGTTCTCGCTGCGACAGGTCTTTCTTGATTTCCACATCGTTGATGTCCACCAGTTCTTCACGGTTCACATCCCGAAGTTCCATCGCTGCCAATTTCTTCAAATCCTCAAGTGTATGCGTCATTTTCTGGTACATCAAATACCTCCCTTCACCTATAGCATTCTAAAAGGGGTGTTTGGCAACCAAATTTTGAAATTTCACAAAAATATTTTTTCAAGTGGTTGCCAAAAGGTGCTTCCAGAATGTTATAGGTATAAGGACAATTCTCGATTTTCCAGGTCGTGGGGCTTTTTTCTCTCTTAGCGCAAGATTCGCCCATAGCCGCTCAAAACTCACTTTCGTGGTTTTTCCCAGCTGGCAATCTTGATGGGGATTCCGTTCCCCATTCCCACGGTACGCACAAAATCTTGGATTTTGGCTATCCGGCTCCACATAAATGTGTTCGCAGCCGAACGCCTACGGCTTATCGGGAGTTGTTCTGCAACTATAAAATGCAGGAGGATTATGCTATGGCTCGACCAAAGAAAGAGAAATCTCTTCATAGGGGAAAGCGAGTTTACATCCGTTTCACAGAATTGGAATATGAGCTGGTGGCCGGATACGCTAAAGATGCCGGATACCCGATTGGTACTTTTGTACGCAAACAGGCTCTCCGCGAAAAGCTGGAAGTCAACTATAATATCGTTGCCGATCTTGGCGAGATTCAGAATTTGACGGTGCAGGCCGCAGGCATTGGAAATAATCTCAACCAGATTGCCCGCTATTTCCACGGCGGCGGTCTGGCATCACGCGGAATGTTGGAAGAACTGAAAAAGTGTATTGCAGAAATCCGTGAACTTCGGCAGGAAATCGTTCAGCTTGGAGGTGTATATCGTGGCAATTCTAAAACACATCGCAAGTAAAAATGCCAATTATGGGAGTGCCATCGACTATCTCAAATACCAGCACGATGAGTTTCATCTGGTTCCCGTTCTGGATGAAAGCGGGAATATGCTGCTTCGGGAAGAATTTTATCTTGACGGTTTGAACTGCAATCCCGAAACCTTCGACCTTGAATGTGAACTGTTAAACCAGCAGTACCATAAGAACAACACCTATGATGAAATCAAAAGCCACCACTACATTATCAGCCATGACCCCAGAGATAACGCCGACCACGATTTAACAGGAGAACGTGCACAGGCCATCGGGCTGGAATACGCAAAAGCTAATTTTCCGGGGCATCAGGCTTTGGTCTGCACCCATACAGATGGCAATAACGGAACAGGCAACATCCATACCCACATCATAATCAACAGCCTGCGCAAATCCGATATAGAGCCTCAGACCTACACCGAACGGCCAATCGACTGCAAGGCTGGATACAAGCACCACCTTACCAAAGACTATTTGAAGCACCTGCAAAAATCTTTGATGGATATTTGCCAGCGCGAAGGGCTACATCAGGTCGATCTGCTCTCCCCTGCTGCGGATAAAATCACACAGCAGGAGTACCATGCGCAGCGGCGTGGGCAGCTGAATCTGGACATTGCAAACATGGAACTTCTGGGCGATGGCATCACCCCCATGCACACTACCTTTGAAACAAACAAAGAAAAATTCCGCAATGCCATTTCTGACATTGCGGAACGTGCCACATCTTTTGAGGAATTTCAACGGTTATTAAAAGCGGAATACGGAATTTTGGTAAAAGACCATCGTGGACGATTCAGCTATCTTCCTGCTGACCGACAGAAATTTATTTCTGCCCGCGCTCTCGGTTCTAATTATGACCGCGACAGGCTTCTCCGCATTTTTGCAGAAAATGCGCGGAACAAAGAACGGAACAATCCTCATTGGGCAGCAGATGATCCTATGGCTATTTTGTTCATTAAGTCCGACCTGCGCCTTGTGGTTGACTTGCAGACCTGCGTAAAAGCACAGCAGAGCCGCGCCTATGCGCAGAAAGTCAAGATTTCCAATTTGCAGCAGATGGCACGGACAGTCGCTTATGTTCAGGAACATGGATACGATTCTTACGAAAAACTCTCCGATACCACTGACGCCATTCAATCTAAAATGGCAAAGGCTCGAAGTGATGCCAAATTCACAGAAGCCAAATTAAAAAAGGTCAATGAGCAAATTCGTTATTTAGGTCAGTATCTTTCTACAAAATCGGTCTATGGTGACTTTCTGAAATCCACCAATAAGAAATCTTTCCGTCAGGCTCATGCAGAGGATATTGCAAAATATGAAGAAGCCCTCCGCATTCTAAAGCAGCACTCCCCAGATGGAAAGTTCCCGACCATGAAAGACCTTCGGACCGAAAAGGAACAGCTTACCATTCAGAAAGACGCTCAGTATGATACTTACCACTATTTCAGAGATTACCACAAAGAACTCCAAACTGTATGCGCCAATGTAGATAGTATTCTAGGAGCAGAACGAGAAGCACAACACGAACAGCAGCAATCCCGAAAGAACGAACACTTTCTATAAAACAAAAAGCCAGCCCTGGTCTTTCCTGCGAAAGACTAGGGCTGACCCTTTCTACCATATTACTCTTAGAACAGGATTTGAACTGTCGCATCCTGAATCAAATCAATGAACTGCTCTTTCGTTATAACTTCTTTGCGGCAAATAATCGACTTATCCGCTTGCTGCCGTGTATAAGTCAATTTTCTATCATCGCGGCGAAGCTGCCGCACCGCATCCAAAGTCAAGGCTCCCTCACGATACATCTGACACAAAATAAAGTCATTTGACTTAAAGGCCACCGAAATTGGAGAATCCAGCGCAGGAGTAAATTCAGAATTTCCCGTTAAGATACGCTCTGCATTCGTTTGGAACTCATGCGCATCCGTATCCTGCGTATAGATTGTCAGGCTGTCCACTCCATCATGATACCACGCGAATATTTCAGCAAGGATCGTCAACGAGATTTCTCCCGCATTCTTTTTAAGAGTGCGACCCGTTGACAGCGTTCTTCCATGGATTGGCCATTCATCATACAGTCGATTCATCCATTCTTCTGCGGAAGGCAAATCAATCAGATCTTCGGTTTTTACTTTCCTACGAAGAAAGCGCATCAACTCTGACACACGCGACACAGCAGCTTCAACGATGTAGTACAGGTTCACATCTTCATCATTGACAAAAGTGCCGTACTTTGTTTCATCAATCCAACGAATAGGATACCCTTTTGCCTGAAGCTGTTCAACATAGGTGCTTCTGTATGTAGAATCCTCAATTTCTTCCATTACCCACTTTGGTATCAGAATCAAATCGTATACGCTGAGGATTCCATCAGATGGATAACTTCTCTGGCTCAACTCATGCATAAATGCCAGTGATGAGTTATCCATAAGTGCTATTTTGGTTTCCCCACCATATTCTTTATACTCTGGTATATTAAGCATCGGCCTCTCCCGTCAGCATTTTAAATTCACTTAAAACCGTTTTCAGAAATGCTTCATTGTCTTTATGGTATTCCACTTCCGGCTCATTGCGAATCGTCTTATTGATTTTCTCTTGCAGCGGACTTACATTTACTACATACGAAGGCCGTACAAGGGAATCATCCAATCCCAAATCGCGGAATCTCTGTGCAATATCTTCAACCTGCACATCAAAGTTTTCCTTAACTTCTTCCGCAATAGCCGTGTTCCCATTCTTTACTGCACTTTCATACAGAGAGATCAGCACCGCCTTATAGGGAGCTTGGAAAGCGTTCATGCACTGAAACGCTTTTGCTTGGAACTCCATATCCTTTAAGCCCTCAAAATACGGCATAAGGTTTCCCAGAAGCATAAGCGCAGCAAAGTATTCTGCTTTTCGTTCTTCCATCAGGATTTCGGATTCAATTAAATGGTCAAAAGAAACTTCATCAAACAATAGATGATAAATTTCATGCCACGCCGTAAAATACTGATTTGCTCTCGGAAGTGCCGTATTTATCAAGGGGATTCGTTTTCCATCCCGAACAAAAATTGCTCCGCTTAAATAGTGATTATCAATCGGCAGCTGTATCAGACCATACGGTCTTAAAATCTGTAACGCCAACTGTATCGGAGAATTTATCTGCATCGGATTGTATTTTGACCAGATAAGCGAAGCACTCTGCTTCATCTGCTCCTCGATGACTTCGTTCCTTTTGATAACCTCATCTAAGTTGGCTGCTGTAATTCGCTCACTCATAGCCTTCCGCCTTTAATAATAAACACTGCAAAGGTTTAGAATATCCTGCAACAGATCGTATTCCATCTTTGCCTTATCATTCATCTGATAATCAATCGGAGCATTCTGCGAGTACACGGCATCTACACTTTGCACCCTCGGTGAAAATCCCATCAAGGTATCCGGGTCAATGCTCAAACTGGTAAGAATTTTATTCAAATGCTTATCGAATGTACTTTTACTATCTATCTCGCCATTCAAAATCTTATCTAAAGTAGGGCGAGAAATCTCTATTTTCTTGCAGAACGACACTTTTGAGAATCCATTGCTGCGAATATAGTTCTTTAATTTTGTCCCTGTCAGTTTTCTCATTTCAAAAAGTTCATCAAAACGCATTTTTATCTCTCCCTTCTGCTATTATTATATACCATCAACTTCTGGAAATCAACCTTGTTGTAAAAAAGTTTTTTACATTTTGGTCCCTAACGCAAAAAAGATGGCCTCCTTTTTAGGGAAGCCATCTCAACGACACTACGGCATTTTAACTTTTACGGCTTCTTTCTTGCTCCTGCTGCGGTGCATTGTCTTTTTGCCGCCGCTCGGCCTGCTTGATATGCAGTCGATCCAGCACCGACCACCTGCCACCAATACGCCGGGGCTTTTTCGGCACATTATTGACGCAGCCATCTATCATATTGTAGTTTTGCTCTGTGCCGGATTCTTTGGCGCGTTCCGCTGTACCGTTTTCAAAGAACTTCTGGTGGTGCAGCAGTTCAGGCTTTGGGCCTTGTAAAAAAGCACTCATCTTTCTGGTAGCTTCTCCATCGAAACCTAAAGCTGTCTGCGTCACAAAGGCTCCACTCTCGTGAAGAATAATGCTCGGCGGTGGATTCTTCGTTTGTTCACTTCTCATCTGAACAAACCGCTGACCATCGACCTCTACTTCATCTGATACCAGCCATGTTCCTTTTTGCCCTGCCACCTGATAGCCGCCCTCATCAAGAATCAGGTATGTGCCGCTCTGGGGCTTTGGGAAAAAGCCGTTGAATCTCACCAGCCTATCCTTATCAACATAGAAAAAAGAGGTTTTGCCTGCCGCAGTCAATCCGATGACATCACTGACCCCAAATTTTCTAATTTTGAATTTGTCCGGGTTAATGCTTTCCATCTTTTTACGAATAGCTTCCTCGCCCATTCCTCGCGTAGCCGTACCGGAATAGCCCGTACCATAATTGTCTGCGGTTATCATAAAGCCATGCTGAATCTGGTATTCATAGCTGCGGCAGCGATACTCACGGTTTTTCTCAGAATTGTCGATCTGGTAAATCACAAATATATCTGAACTCATTTTCCTATATCATCCTCCGGCCTATGCCATTCCAATTCCAGCCCCTTGAACTGCTGCTCATTCAACTGCTGCATCTTCTGGATCGTCTGCTGAACCAGTACAGCCATCTCCGCATCCTCTGCCACAAGCGGCTGGGCTTCCGTCAACACCTGAATCGTATCCCTGAGCGTCGGCTGCTCAAACATCGCCATCAGCATCAATTCCAGTTCATCAAAGCGTACATTGCTCATAACTCCATTCCTTTCTTTTTCGCTTTCTTCGGCTTATCCTGTTCCTGTGCAGGCTGCTCCTGTTTCTTGGCTTTCAGACTGCGCAGGGCATCCAGAACAGACTTTTTCGTACTGCCGCGTTCCTGCTCCTTGCTCTGCTGTCGTGCCGCCATCAGCTTTTCCATGTCAGAGATCGCCTGCTGCACCAACTTATCATCCCTGAAGTAGTTGATGGAGTTGATGTTCTCGCGCTGCACTTTATCGTTCACGACCAACTCATACATTCCAACAAAGCCACCATCTTCCTCGATGCAGAATCCAATGCACTTGTCAGCATTCATCCGTTCGGACGGAATCTTGTCGTAGGCTTCCAATGCTTCTTCCATTGTCAAATGGTCGTGGAACTCTCCCGCAAACGTGAACTCCAAGCACTCCGCGACATAAAAGCTGAGCGTTTCTTCCGGCGCAGGTCTTTCTGCGGCGAGTTTTTCTTTCAAAACTTCTGCCTGTTGTTCAGCTACCGTATCAGCCTGTTCCCGCAGTTCTGCCGCGTCCATGACTTTACCCTCTGCCGCATCGCAGCCGAACTCTGTCAGCAGCTCCGTCATAGCCTCCTGCACAGACTTATCTCCGTCCGTTTCAAGGATGCCGCCATCCCGCTCCGTGAAGTCCTTATTATATAAGGTATAGTCATAACCATCCTCACAGGTCTGGATGTGGAAATAGGCATCCGGCAATTCATAGGACAGCTCCACATCCTGCACAGCTAAGGCCCCCTGTAACGGCTGGACAACATGATTCTGGATATACGGGTTATCCCAGCCCGGAACCGTTTTATAGTCCTCCACAATGGTGTCAATGCCGTTCCTGCACTGCAAAATATCCAGCGACCCCGGCAGCGGATCAGGATTCTTCTCCACGCCCAAGGCTTTCATGTAATGGTTCGGAAGTGCCTGATACTGCGACATTGCATCGTCGAGATTTCCGAACCGCTCAATTTTCAAAGGCGCGGCCTGCAAATTTTCGACCACATAGAACTGCTTTACAAAAGGCTGCTCCCGTGTTTTCTGTGCTTCCAGTTCTTCTCGGAACATCGTCACAAAGCCATCCAGAATAGCCGGGTGGCTGTCAACCACCCAATCCGTGCGGAAGGTCATGCGGTCTGCATTGTGTTCCGGGGTGCTGACCTGCTCTGCCCATTCCTTATTGCCGTGAGAAAAGCGGCCATCGTAGCTTTTATGTTGCAGAGTATTTGCCAGAATATAGCCCACACGCTCCATGCCGTACTGCCGCACCACCTGATCGACCGCGCCATCGCCAAGGTACATTCCGTCATAGTTGTCCGCAATCGCTTCTTGGATTGCCTGCTTGCACTCGCTGTTCAGCCGATAGGATGTGCGGTATAAATCCACTTCGTCGTTTTCTTTGGCATAGCTGAACGGCTCATAATAGACAGGCACCTCCGAATAGTCCTGTGCGCTGTTGTCCGGCACAGGCGCAGCCTTTTCAATGATCTCCGATACAACATCTTCTTTTTTCGGCATATTCCATTTTTCAGAGAAATATTTCTGCACGGCCTCCTGAAAATCTTCATCGAAGCCGTTCCACAAATCCTCTGCCACCAGTTTGCCCTGCTCATTGACTGCAACACAAGCCGCCATATCGCCATGTTCCTCATGCTCCAGCAGGAAGAACTTCTCGCCACCAATTTCCGTTTCATCAATGGCGTACCATGTGCCGATATGCCCCTCGACCGCGATATGGTAGGAATCGCCGTGGATCAATGCATTGTTTTTCTGCTGCTGTTCCTCCATGAACTCTCGCACAGTCAACTCTGCGCCTGTGAAGTTCAGTCCTTCCTCGCCAAGTTCCAGCCGCCCCTCTGCGCCAAGGTCAAGTTCTTCGGCCATCAGGACAGATGCCGCATGGTTCACCACCACAGTTTTCTCCACTGTAATGGGCTGGCCTGGGTCATAGTCCGAACCGCGCAGATCATAGCGATATAAGCCCTCCGGCACATCTTCATCCCGCAGTCGGCCATTGCTGAAAAGACCCGGCTTATCAAAGATTTCGATTTTCTGCAATGCTTCGTTCAAAAGATTTTCTTTCTGCAAATTCACATTCCTTTCCTTGAAAAATCCCGGCAACTCGACAAATCCGATGCTGTCCACATAGTAGGCTTTGACTGTACTGCCATCATTGAGTACCACCACGTCGCTGACCGACAGCGAATGGCCCGTAAAGTCTGCCGGACGCTGGATATTGAACCATTCATAAATACTATCCAGCGTGTCCTTTTCCGTAAGCGGTGCGGTATAGATCAGGTCATAATCTGCACGAGCAACTGTTATGCCTTTCTTCTGCACATAGTCCAATCCCATGAAGCGGTAGTCGTGTTCCGGGTCACGGGCAGTGATCTGATAAATACCGAACTGCTTTTCGCTGCCATACAGTAGCACATTTTCCTGTTCTGTCATGTTCCGCTCCTGCTCCAAATCTGCTATTGCAATCTGGAAGGTATCACTTCCGCGCTCAATTTCCTCTCGCGCTGTGACAAGAATCGGCCACGGGCTGATGCGGACGAGATAAATCTGCTTTCCCTCGTCATACAGCCGCAGAGCCTGTTCACGGTTTATTACTGTCAGCGGAAAATCCGGGCGCACATACTCGTCCTCTGCATAATCTTCCCGTTGTTCCAGTAGAATCGCATCCCATGCGTCTGCCTTAATGCCGAAAATACCATCGTGCTGCTCGATTCCCTCTTGACTTGCATAATCACCTGCCGTTCCATCACGGAACAGCGGATAAATTCTCTCACCCAGCCGATGCCATTCCCGTGCGCCCTCTTTCGTCAGCGGCAGTACATCATCGTGCAGATAGCCATAATCGTGCATTTCCGAAAGGCCAATCATCCCATCCGGGAGATTTTCGATTTTCTCCTGTGCATCATACATCAGGCGGTTGGCTTCTTCTTTGTCATCCTCGGCCAGTGCAGCCGCCAGACCGTTCACCAGTTCTTCCGTTGCTGCCCGATCATCCAGCTTGAAAGCAAAATTCACGATGAGATTTCGCTGCTCATCATCAAAAATCGTTTTTTCCTGCTCCTTATTGGCAATCAACTTTTCCGCATACTGCATCGCGGTCATGCGCTCTGAGTTCCTTTCCGCGACTGCCGCTTCCAGCTTTTCCAGAAAGTCGGCTGCGGTCAATCTAATCGTATCCATCGAATCTTTCAGTTCCTTCATCTCCTTGCCGCTGGCCCAGCTTGCCACATACGGAAATGAATAATCGGATGTGTCAATGCCCAGAGCCGAGCAGACCGTAAATGCAATGCTTTCGGCTTCGGTTTCCTTTGTAAGCCGGTCTTTTTCCTCGCCGTTCTGCTTCATGAAATCGCTGTTATGCAGCATCGCATGAGCAACCTCGTGGATCATCGTCTTTATGGTCTGGCTCTCGCCCATGCCGACCTGAATGCAGATTTCTTTGTCTGCATCACTATAATAGCCTTTGGCATCCCCTTCGATTTCATCAAACCGCATCGGCGCAGGCGATACCTGCTCGATTGCCGCCGTAAGCAGCGCATAGTCTTTGACGCTGGCCGTCAGTTCGTTCACTTCCAGCGACGGAATCGGTTCCCCATCGGTCTGTGAAACATCAAAAACCGTCGTCACTCGGAAGCGCGGAACCACATACTCCACATGTTCCATTTCCGGTTCACCGTTTTCGTTCAGCACAGTCAGACCCGTATCCTTGTCGATTTTCTCGCGCTCCTCCACTTCCTTAATGGGAGCCGGGGCAATGATCTGAATGCCTTTTTCGCCTTTTTTGACATAACGGTTGAACTTATTCTTCCATGCGTTGAACCCTGCCACCAGTGTGGCATCAGGACGCTGCATAGCGATCAGTAGCGTATTGTTGAAACTGTAATTATGGAATTTTGCCATCGTGCGCAGGTATGTCGTGTACATTTCCGATGTAAAAATGTCTTTTACACCCTGCTCCAACCGTTCCGTGATTTCTTTCATCTGCTGTTTGCGGTCAACTGCCATGCAAGCCCTCCTTTTTCTTGACCCATCGTGTTTTCATCTGGCGCGGATATTGGTCAGCCTGTTTTGGTGCTTTTGCGCCGTTCCATTCCAAGCCTCCGGCTCTGCCCTCACAGGTGTAGCCGGCAGCTTTCAGGGAGCTGCCATTCTCCGTGTCCAGAATGTAGGTAACAACTTTGTTGTAGCCCATGGCCCGTGCTGCACGGTATGCCGCCGCATACAAAATACTGCAAGCGTTCGGCGTTCCATCCGTACACAGGCGATTAACTTCTAGCGTATAGCCATCATCCAACCGCCGCGCCACAGGTCTGCCGCAGATAGCAACGCCCACCAGCGCACCACTTTCCGATACGCCGATGGAGAATTTATGCCCTCGTGTCGGCTTATGGTGGCGGTGATACTGCTGTACAAATGCGTTTGCCGTTTTCAGATTGATCGGTGTTAATGTCAGCAAATGCCCTCCTTCCTCAAAAATACCCCCGCCAGATTTCTTGCAGAGATCTAACGGGGTTATCCTATTTACAGTTCCATATCGTAACTTTTCCGCTTCTGGGATTTCTGCGGTTCGGCGGTGCGCTCTGCCTGCTTTGCATGAAGCTGTACCAGCACAGAGGGTTTCCGCACATTGTCCGCAGTGCGCTCCGCAACGCGGCCTGCATAGTTCACAGGCTGGCGCGGCTTATCTGCAACCTCGGTTTCGGCTGCATCCTCGTCCACGCCCAGTGCATCCTCACTGCCCTTTTCATCCATGTTGAGCAGAGAGTTCAGCTCCGCAAGGCGCGCAGATTTTTCAGCCAATTCCGCTTCCTGTGCAAAAGGACGTTTGGCTTCTTCCCTTGCCTGCGCCAACTGCTGTTCCAAGGTTTCCAGTCTGCGTTCCACCTGCGGTAGTGTCCTTTCGATGCCTGCCAGTGCATTGGTAACACGCAGAATGTTGCCTTGCGGGTCCTTGCCGACTTCCATAGAGTAGTTCCATGCGCCCTTGATGGATAAGCGGAACGTCTTATCGAAGTTGTCAAACCGGGAATGCAGTTCAAACGCACCGTAGCTGCCAATCCTTCCCTCGGTGCCAGCCGCTTTCAAAGCCTTGCAAGCCTCAATGATGGCTGCACCCGCTTCCTTGCGTTCGGTGTACACCTTGCCGCTGATCTCCATAGAGAAGTGGTCTTTGTCCTGCGCCAGAAGCGGTTTTGCCGCTTCCATATCGGTTTTCAATGCTTCGATCTGACCCTGTGCCACAGCGATTTCTCGCGGATAGCGGCGCGCAATATCCGATTCCAAGCTATAAATCTGACTGGTGTGATTGGCTTTCAACAGCTTCAGCTTGCTGACCTGAATATCCAAGTCCATCTTTTCCTTGATGTAGGGATTACCCGTTGCCAGTGCCTTGATTTCGGCATAAGACAGCGCGGTATCGTCCACATCGTCGCAGGCACGGACAGGCGATTTGGAAGTCATGATCTGCGAGATGAACTTCTGCTTATTTTCCAGAATCTGCCACATATACGAATCAAACGTATTTTCAGTGACGTAACGATAGATTTTCACCTGCTTATTCCGGTTTCCCTGCCGAAGAATACGCCCCTCCTGCTGTTCCAGGTCAGACGGCTTCCATGGGCAGTCCAGATGATGCAGGGCAATCAACCGATCCTGAATATTGGTTCCCGCGCCAAGCTTCGGCGTAGACCCCATCAGGATACGCACCTGTCCGGCGCGCACCTTTGCAAAAAGCTCTGCCTTTTTGGTTTCCGTGTTATACTCGTGAATGAACGCCACTTCTTCACGGGGAACACCTCTCGCCACCAATTTTTCCCGCACATCATCATAAACATTGAATGTACCATCGGCTTTTGGTGTCGATAAATCGCAGAAAATCAACTGTGTTCCCCTATCCAAGGCAGATTCTTCCCAGACCTTGAACGCATTGTCCACACAGCGATTCACCTTGCTCTCCGGCTCGTCCGGCAGCATATCATTTATAAGCCGCTGGTCGAGTGCCAATTTTCTGCCATCGTTGGTGATCTTGAGCATATTATCGAATCTGGGATTCACATTGCCGTTACGCACAGCCTCGGCGCGGTCTGCAAAGGAACTCACCATTTCTTCCTGCGTTTCGCTCGGTTTCAGCACTTCGTTAATGTACTCCGCTTTCGGCACAGGCAGGTTCAGCATATCCGCCGTCTGTACATCTGCGGATTCCTTGAACAGAGAAATCAGCTCCGGCAGATTGAAGAACCGGGCAAAACGTGTTTTCGCACGGTAGCCGGTTCCTTCCGGGGAAAGCTCGATTGCCGTGACGGTTTCGCCAAAGGATGCCGCCCAATCATCAAAGTGACTCAGCCCCATCTTCTGCAGGGTGTCATACTGGAGATACCGCATAATGGTGTACAGTTCCACCATCGAGTTGCTGACCGGGGTTCCGGTTGCAAAGGTCACGCCCTTGCCGCCTGTCAGTTCGTCCAGATACTGACACTTTGCAAACATATCGCTGGACTTCTGTGCATCGGTCTGGGCGATACCTGCGATATTTCGCATTTTTGTGTAGAGGAACATATTTTTATAGAAATGCGACTCATCCACAAACAGACGGTCCACACCCAGTTCCTCAAATGTAACCACATCATCCTTTCTCGTCTGGTCGTTCAGCTTTTGCAGCTTAGCTTCCAGCGTTTTCTTTGTTTTTTCCATCTGCTTGACCGTAAAACTGCGGCTGTCCTCACTCCGGGCATCGGCCAGAGCCAGCGTAATGTCGTCGATCTGACGCTCTACAATGGCTTTCTGCCGCTCCGGGGAGAGCGGCACTCGCTCAAACTGCGAATGACCAATCACGATGGCATCGTAATCACCGGTTGCAATGCGGGAGCAGAACTGCTTACGGTTGCTTGGTTCAAAATCCTTTTTTGTTGCCACCAACACATTTGCATTGGGATAAAGCCGCAGGAAATCTGCGCCCCACTGCTCGGTGAGGTGATTCGGCACCACATAGAGGTTTTTCTGCGACAGGCCCAGCCTGCGGCTTTCCATGCCGGCAGCAATCATCTGGAAGGTCTTGCCTGCGCCCACGCAATGCGCCAGCAGCGTATTGCTGCCGTACAGAATGTGCGCTACCGCATTTTTCTGGTGCGGCATCAGAGAGATTTCCGGGGTCATGCCCTCGAAACGAATATGACTGCCATCGTACTCACGGGGACGAATCGCATTGAAAATCCGGTTATAGGTCGCACACAAATCCTCGCGGCGGTCTAAATCCTTGAAAATCCACTGCTTAAACGCTTCCCGAATGGATTCCTGTGCCTGCTGTGCAAGCATGGTTTCCTGTTTATTCAGTACACGGTGGTCGCCATCCGCATCGTGAAATGTATCGTAGATTTTGGTATCCCGGAGGTTCAGCGCATCTTCCAGCAGCTTATAGGCATTGACGCGCAGGGTTCCGTAAGTGTTGGTGACAAGCGGATTGCCGCGATCCAGCGACTTACCCGAAATGTTCCATGCACCTGAAACTTCAGAATAGGTTGCCTTAATGTCAATCCCGGCATAGTAGCCGGGTGTCTTGAACACTTCTTTCATAAACTGCGTGATATACTCCGGCTTCACCCAGTTCGCTCCCAGCCGCACCTCGATTTCCGAAGCGTCCAGATCTTTGGGCTGTACCCTTTTCAGGTAATCCACATTGATCTGATACTCTGCATGGTTTGCTGCAAAGGTTTCTGCTGTGGCCAGCTTTTCACGAACATTGCCGGACAGGTATTCATCCGAGGTTTCCCACTGCTGTGTCACAGGATTTCGGAAAATCGCACCTGCCAGTTCATCCGTGATCTCCTGTTCCGGTTTACCGCAGAGTTGCATCATAAACGGTACATCCACCTTTGCTTTTTCTCCGATGGAAAGTGCCAGAGCTTCACTGGGTGTATCCACCGAGGTAACAGGCTCCGGCTTACGGATGGTACGTTTGGTAAAAATATCGGCAAGTCGTTTGAGATTCTTCTCCTCATCCAGAATTTCCAGTGATGCCAGCAGACAATAGCTGCTGTCCTGTCGGAATGCCCGCTTGTTGGCCGTGCTGTTGATAAGGCCATACTGCGCCTTAAATGCGGTGTACTGCTGTTTCAGTTCATTCTGTAAAAGCTGTACTTCCGCATCCGAACCATCATGCAGCTGACAATCCAACAGCTTCCGGGTGGTTTCTCGCAGAGCGATCATGCCCAGCACTCGCTCTGCAGTTACGGCAGGTAGTTCTACCTTATTCATAAAGGAGTTTTCGCGGTAGTAAATCTGCCCGTCCACGTTCGTGAAGCTGAAATTCTTCACACTGGGGTCTGCCGGAATGGGTTCTTCCTGCACATCCAGTTCGTCGTCGGAGATTTCCGGCTCCGTGATGGTAGCCTGGATGTTGCTGACCGCCTCTTTTAACTGCTTGGCAAGGTCTGCGCCTTCGATGGGCTTGACCGTGGTTTCCTGCTTGCCGTACTGGGTGCTTTCCGTGGTGATCTCGCCCAGCACCATTTCAGGATGCTGCGCAAAATACTGGTTGATGGAGTAGCCTTCCGGCGTTTCGCCAAGGTCTACCCAGTCGGCCCGCTCCACCGCTGCACGGTCACGCTTCTGCAGGAACAGAATGTCAGCAACCACGCCCGTGTTGGCATTGCGCTGGAACGCATTATTCGGCAGACGAATCGCACCTACCAGATCGGCGCGGTTGGCAAGGTACTCACGGACAGAGGAATCCTTCTTATCCATCGTACCGCTGGACGTTACCACTGCTACCACACCGCCCGGACGCACAAGGTCAAGGCTCTTGGCGATAAAATAATCGTGGATGAGAAAATTGTGGCGGTCATACCGCTTGTCCGGCACTTTGTAATTGCCGAAGGGTACGTTGCCCACAACACAGTCAAAGAAGCTGTCCGGGAACTGCATTGTTTCAAAGCCCTGCACCGCAATCTTGTTTTTCTGGTACAGTTGCTGTGCAATGCGGCCCGAAATGCTATCCAGCTCCACACCATACATCCGAATCTTTTCCATGCTGTCCGGCACCAGACCCATGAAATTACCGACACCACAGGACGGTTCCAGCACATTGCCTTTGGACAATCCCATATTTCCCAGAGCTTCATACATTGCCTTGATGACCGTAGGAGAAGTGTAAAACGCATTCAGAGTACTGGCACGGGCTTCCTTATACTCATCTGCCGTGAGCAGGGACTGCAGTTCGGCATACTCTTTTGACCATTCCGCATTGCTTTCATCGAACGCCTGCGGAATGCCGCCCCAGCCCACATACCGGGAAAGAATTTCCTGTTCCTCCGCTGTGGCCTGCCGCTGTGCTGCATCCAGTGTCTGCAGCACCCGAATGGCCTCCACGTTGGCTTTATACTTTGTTTTCGGCCCTCCTGCGCCGAGATCATCGTCCGTAATGCGGAAGTTCATAGGCTCCTGTTTGGGCTGTGCAGGCAGTTCCGTTTCTGCTCCACTGTCCAGCGGAAGATTGTGCTGCCGCCTTGCATGGTTGACCTCTGCCGGGGTCATAGGCTGCTGCGTCAGCGGTTCAAGGGCTTCCTCTGCCGCTGCGCGGCTAATGGCATCCGTTCGGTTCTGCACATCTGCGATCAACTGCATTTGTTCCGGCGGAAAGTCGGGATTCAGCAGTTCTTCCAACTCGCCACCCGATTCTGCCACCGAATAGATCACATCCATCTGCTCCGGGGAAAAATCCTCGTAGGCTACACCTGCATTGTGCAGAGCCGTAAAGACCGTGATTTCCACCGCTTCTTCCATCGGCACATCGACCTGTTCATACAGGTGCCGAATGTACTCCAGCGGTTCCGTTCGGAAGATCGGATACCGGGCTTCTTTTGCAAGGGTCATGTCCTGCAAGCTGACCGTTCCCTGTTCAAAGTTGACCGAATCCACACGGAACTCTCTATCGTCCAGTTCAACGATGGTATTGACTGGCAGATATTTCTCTCTGCGGAAATACTTTGTCTGCGCGTGTGTTCCATCTTCCTGCCGGCCGGACAGATAGACGCTCTCCCCCTGCTTCCAGAGCTTCATTGCCTGTGAAGCCCACTGTTCACGCGGAAAACCAGATACCTCAACCTTGCCGAGTGCGGTTTCCTTTTCCAACAGCTCGCTGCCAAGAAGTTCTGAAACGCGCTTTGCATCCTCGCCGTAGAACTCAAAGTTACCGTGCTGCTCGTAGCCGACCAGTGCATCCGGATAACGCTCTTTCAGAGCGTTATACTCGTTGGCGGCATCCAGTGGCAGGGGCTGCAAAATCGACTCAACAGTCTTTTCTTCCGCTGTATAAGGAACCATAACACCGTGCACCCACTGCGGTACGTCCTTGCTATCCTGATACAGTGCAACGGCATCCCGTCTGTCGGTAATAACGTCCTGATAGGTGCGCTGGAAAATATCTTCCTGAATCCACTCTCCGAAGTGCGCCCATGTGTCGATGGCTTCGGAATAAACGGCATTTTCCACCTCACCGGAAGCAAACAAATCCTCGATTTTCTCACGGATCAGATCTTCTGCTTCTTCCTCGGTGGTATCGCGGTCACGCAGCAGCGGATAGATTTCGCTGCGCTCTACCTTTTCCAACAGCGTGTACAGACATTCTTTATAGATGCTACGGCTGTCTTTCTGGGTGTGGTCTGCATCCAGTTTCAGGAAATCGTTCAGCGGATTCTTCGCCAGCGTTTCGCTATATGACGGTAACGGAATGACCCGGCCAGCCACCGCCGAATTTTCCATATCTTTCAGATAAACGTCATGCGCATTGGAACGCTCAATGCGGTACAGATGGTCATTGTCCAGATACAGAAAACTGCCGTTTTCTCTGCTGTACATTTGCTTGGGCTGATTTTCAAACGATTCTACTGCTTTTGCATCTTCTCTCGTTTGACGAATGACCGCCTTTGCATCATTCAGACTGTTAAACGGCCCTGTTTCTGCTGTACCTGTTCCCGTTTCTTCGTCATAGTTGTAATGATTATAGAACTTGCCATCGGAATATTGCAGAATTGCAATATCCTCGATATATCCCTCCTGCATCATCACCGTTGACTGATACCGCGCAACGACTTTTGCCTTTCGGGGTTCCTCAACCGCTGCGGCGGTTGATTGCTCTTTCGATTGCGGCTCCTGCTCCATGAAGTCAAACATGGACATCTGCCCCTGTTCAGAAACCGCAATCTCAACAGCCCTCTTTTTTTCCGGGAAAATCGTGTACGTTCCCTCGACATACTGGTGCAGGATAGAGAGGATTTCTGCCTTGCACTCATATTCTTCGGAATCCATCGGCACGGACAGCAGCGCATTGTCCATCTGCTCCAGCAGTTCGGCTGCCTGTTCAGGGGCTTCCAGCTTTTCAACAAGAACCTTTCGACCTTCTTCATGGTAAAGGTCTTGCGGATAAGGTCGTTCCACCTCGTTCGGCAGGTGATGATAGAAGCCCATCACCCGCATTGACATCCGCTCGCGCTCATAAGCGCGCATCCGGGAGTAGTCTGCCGGCTTCAAATACTCACTGTCACGGATAAGCTGGTCGATTCGGCCTGCGGCCTGATTCCAGTTCAGATGAACGCTGGCATACGGGTTTCCGTATGAGCCACGCTCCAAAGCAATACCCCTGCCATCGTGATCTTCGTGAGAATCGTCTGCCCCGCAGAGTGCATGGCTGCTGCCGCCGATCCCGTAATGCTCTTTCAGGAAGTCAGCCCGCTCTTTCTTGTCCTCATGATTCAGGAAGAACGAATAGATTGCCAGCCGACTGTCCGAATAATTGCTGCCCCGTGTGAAGTAAGCATTGATTTCATCTTCCGTGATGAACTTCTTATACTCATTCCAGTGAAAGCCATCCCGCGCCGAGTAGTTCTGATAAGGTTTTGCAAACTGGTGGAACAGCACCGCCACCTTATCCGGCTTATAAAAGTGCATCCGCATCAGGTCTTTATCTTCGGCGTAGGCTTCCCCCAGCGCAGATAATCTGTCGTTTAGGTCAGTCAGAAAATTCGTATCATCAAGCAAGCCTGCCAGCCTGTCTGTCAGTTCCGGGAAACCACCCCTGAAGATTTCTGTATCCTGAAACACTGCTTCGGCAACACCATCGGCCAAATCACGTTCCATATAAGCCAACGTCTGCGCGTGTTCCTGTAAAGCGTTCTGCCGTGCAGCATCCAGAACCGCCTGCGGCGCATACTCGCCCTGCCGGAGCAGTTCATGGATACGATTGCTCACATCCTCCCAGGATAAAAACGCATTGGCAATCGTACCGCCCCTTGCCGTGCTGCCTGCTGCAATACGCAGCCCTAAATCATCGAACCAGACCGCATACTTTGCACCGACAATTTCAAAGCCTTTGCCGCCCGTACCATATTCGTTTTTCACGAACTCTGTATATTCTTCCGGGGTTTTCTCGACCATGAAATTGTAGATCAAGCGCAGCTGACCTTTGCTGCGGTTGCTGCCCGTGCGCAGGATTTCATCGACCACTTCGGAATCAAGTGCAATTTCATCCGCATACCGCGCCTGGATCGGTGCTTCAATGGCGCGGATCTGCTGTTCCACGGTCGGCAAATCAGGAAAAGAAAAAGCAGAGGCAATTTCTTCCTCTGCTTCGCTCAAATCCTGTTCCGTTGTCGGTTCAGTTAATTGTATACCAATTCCTTCAAGACGATCTCCTCGGCCATCGTCGTCAGGTTGTTCTGGTGCGCCGCCCATGCCAGCGGGTCTTTCTCCTTGCTCGGTGCCGGAAACTTCTCGTTCAGGCTGTCCAGCAGGGTTTCCACCCGGCTCTCCGCTGCTTCCTCGATCTGCGCCAGATGCTGGTTCAGCCTGCCGCTCATCAGCATACTCTGATACCAGTTCTTGCGGTTCTCTTTCAGGTACATCCTGCGCAGCATCCCGTACTTCCCGATAATCTGCGGCTCGTCCTTCACGGCCAGATTCGGGAACAGATAATCTCCCTTGCGGTAATACGTCAACTCCATTTTCTTGTCCTCCTTTGGTCGTGTTTTCTTTGATTTCGCGCTTTAATGTGCTAAAGTCTTTATTGGTATTATACAAGCTGTCAACGGATTTTTCAAGCTGCTGCGTGATTTCTTTTTTGTAAATTTTCCGCATCTCTCGGCCAATGTCAAAAAGAACCGCCTCGCACAGTTCGGAAACCGCGTTGCCAAGGAACGACAGCACCGGCAGCTTGTTGAAATCCACAATGCGGATAAAGTCATCATCGTCCAGCACATCCATAGGCTCCTGCCCGCAGCGGCGGGAAAGCGTATAGAAAATACTGTTGGTCATCAGTTCCCGGAAGCGGACACGGATGTTATCTTCGTCCAGTTCTTCCAGAAACGTATCCGCCACCTCATAGGCCAAACCGTCCATCGCTTCATCCAGATTATCAGCGGTCAGCTGCTGCGCCACTTCCATCAGGGCGGTGTTCATGCTGTCTGTCTGGGATAAGCCATAGGTATCTGCCAGATGGTCTAAGATCGTCTGCTCATGCTCGTGGCTGTCCAGATTCCATAAGAGCGGTGTTTTTCCGCCTCGCACCAGATGGGTGTCAGCAATATCGAACACATACCGCAGCTTGGTACGCGGTCCGGTATCATCCAGAAGCGCGATGCCTTTTGCGCCACGGTTGACCCATCGGCTCATTTTCTGATTCCAGAGTTCCAGTTCTGCGCAGGCGGTTGCATCGGGCCGCTGTGCGTGGATCAGGAGCGTATCGGTGAACGAATAGCGGTACAGCCGTGCCGCCACATCCAGATAACTCATCCAGTCCTGTGGCGAGTTACTGACATACCGGGCGTTCTGCTGCGCCAATTCTCGAATATCGTTAATCTGTGGCAAGGGTCAAACCTCCTTTACGTTTTCGTTTTCATCGGTGTATTTGGAAATTCCAGACTGTACTGTGCGCGGCCCTCTTCGACGCGCATCACAAGGTCAGCGGCGAATGTTTTATCTTTTTTCGCGGAATAAAAGTCTTTTACATGGGTGCGGCCTTTCTTCAAAAGGTCTACCGCCATCTTCTTGTCCAGCGTTTTTCTCATGTTGGACAAGTATCTGCTTTCTTTCCAGAGGGCAAATTTGCAGCTGCGGTCTGCACAGCAAAAGCTGAGTTTACTTTCATGCACAGGATTTCCGCAGACCGGGCAGTTTCCTACGCTTACCTTATTATGATGGGGAGCTGCCGCGACGGTAGGAATCTGCCGGAGGTCAGCCAGCATCTTGTCGATCAGTCCATGGATGCCCTGCATAAAATCATGGGGCTTGATCTCGCCGCGCTCCATCCGCAGCAGGTCATTTTCCCACTCGGCTGTCATGCTGGCAGATTTCAGGTAGTCCGGGATATTGCGGATTGCGGCTACACCGTCCTCCGTGGGAATCATCTGCTTGCCTTTACGCTCAACATAGCCGGAGGATACCAGCTTTTCCAGAATCGCAGCGCGCGTTGCAGGGGTTCCCAGACCTTTCTTCTCCGTGTCCTTTTCAAATTCCTTGTTGCCTGCTGTTTCCATGGCCGACAGCAGGGTGTCCTCGGTATAGACTTTCGGCGGCGAAGTAAAGCCCTGCTTTTTCTCCGCCCGTACCACAGGAAGAACCATCCCCTGTTCCAGATCGTTCGGAAATGACGCATCCTTGTTCTTCTCCGGCTCCACAAGCGGAACAGGTTTTGCAGTATAACCAGGCTGCAGAACATCCTTATATTTTGCCGTGAAGTTCCTGCCCTGGCAGCACACTGTTACCAGCACATCCTCATAGATGAACGGCGGCTGCACAGCCTGCACCAGTTTCCAGATGATAAGCGAAAGAATCTTCTGTTTGGTTTCGGACAACTTTTCCTTATTACACTTTGCGCCCTGCATCGTCGGCAGGATCGCGTGGTGGTCTGTGACTTTGCTGTTATTGATAACGCAGCTCACATCCACAGTCTGGCCATCCAGAGCCAGTACCAGAGATTCCACTGTCTTGCACATATCCTCGGTCACGAACTGGCTGTCTGTTCTTGGGTATGTCACCAGCTTTTCTTCATACAGTTCCTGCAATGCCTGCAAGGTCTGGCTTGCAGGCAGACCATAATAGCGGTTTGCTTCTCGCTGCAAGGTCGTCAGGTCATACAGCTTCGGTGGCTTCTTTTCTACCCTCTTGCGCTCGATGCTGCCAACCACGGCGCACTGCCCATCGCAAGCAGCCTGCATAGCATCTGCATCCTGCTCCTGCGCCATCTGTTCTGATACCGCAACCATGCCACCACCGGACAGTTCCACTTTATAATAAGGTTCTTTTACAAAGTTCTGGATTTTGGTCTGCCGTTCGGCCAGCATCGCCAGCGTCGGGGTCTGCACACGGCCAATGGTCTGTTTTCTGCCGTACTTTTTCGTAAAGGCACGGGTTCCGTTCATGCCGATCAGCCAGTCCGCTTTTGCTCTGCACTCGGACGCCGCAAACAGGTTGTCGTAGGCCGCACCATCTTTCAGGTTTTCAAAGCCGTGCTGGATGGCAGCATCCTCCATGCTGCTGATCCACAGCCGCTTGATGGGGAGTTTACTTCCGGCAAGAGCATACACACGGCGAAAAATCGCTTCACCCTCGCGTCCGGCGTCGCAGGCGTTCACCACATAATCAAATTTCTTGCTGCGGAGCAGTTTGCGCAGGACATTGAACTGCGGCTTCTTGGTGCTATGCACCAGCAGTTTCCACTCGGCAGGGAGAATCGGCAAATCTTCAAAGTGCCAGTTTTCATAGCGTTCATCGTAATGTTCCGGGGCTGCATACTCTGCCAGATGCCCCAGACACCAGCTTACCACGCAATCCCCACCCTCCAGATACCCGTCCTCCTGCCGATATGCACCGATTACTTTTGCAATGGATTTCGATACGCTCGGTTTTTCTGCAATCACCAGATATTTCAATTTTTTCCCTCCTTCGCAAAAAGCAGGGATAGCCTTTCGACTACCCCTGCATCCTTATGTTACGGTTTTCTTATGTGTCATTTTCGTTGCCGGACTGATTATCCTCGTTCACCGTCGCAAGGCTCTGGTCGGTTTCCAGATTTTCACTCTGCGGCGTTTCTTCTTTCGGCTTCGGTTTGTAAATGTAGAAGTAGAAGAAAGCACCTGCACCGCCCAGTGCAGCTACGAATACCAGCAGCAGAATCTTATTCATGCCACCGCTCGATTCCTCTTTCGGTTCTTCGATTTCCACATCCGGGGTAGGTTCGGGTTTGGTTTCGGGCAGAACTACCGCAGGCGTTTCTTCTTCCTGCTTGCCGTTCCGCTCTTCATCGTCCAGAAACTCCTGCAAATCGTACTCGTCGATCATCGAGAGCATATAGACGTTCTCACTGTTCCGCGCCCGGTCAATCACCAGAAAGAACGTGTTGCCTCCCTTGGTCTTTACTGTAAAGAACTCCTTGCTGGGGTCATCTACGATGTTGTCCTCCACCTCGCCGTTGCCTGCGATGGTGAACGGGATCTTTTCTTCCTCCGTTGGCTCTGCTTCCTCGACCACCTGCACAGGTTCCTCCGCCACCGCAGTGGTATCCACATAAGCAAAGGCCGGTGTCGAAAGGCCCACTGCCATCAGCAGGGTCAGAATTGTGCTGGGAACAACAACACCCAGCCGTTTAAGCATCTTTTTCAATCGCTTCCTCCGTTTCTGCTTCATCCGAAGCGTTGTTTACAGCGGTCAGGAACGTCACGTTGCCCGCCTGAATGTTGTCCAGCAGAGCCAGCAGTTCGCGCCCGCCCATCTTGGTGCTGCGGATGGCACGAATGATCTCGCTGTCCTCTTCCTTTTTCTGTGCTGCCCGGATGGTTCTCAGCCGTTCTTCCAGTTCCGCGATCTGCTGTTCCGTCTTTTCGGCTTCATCCAGATATTTCTGTAATTTTTTGCCCATCGGTCCTCCTTTCAGTTGATGCGGCCAAAGCCTAAAAAGTGGCTTTGCCAGTAGGTCGAATTGATACTGGTGTAGGAAATAGGATCGCCGCAGTGGATCATCATACCATTGCCGACATAGATGCCAACGTGCGACGCGCCAACGGTGTTATAGGTTTTCTCGAAGAAGATCAGGTCGCCGGGTTGCGCATCCGCAGGGGAAACATAGCTGCACTTTCCGCGCAAACCGTTGGCTGTTGTACGCCCAACGCTCCACCCATTGCCGCAGTTATTGATGACCCAGCAAACGAAACCGGAGCAGTCAAAGCTGGTGCTTGGGGAACTGCCGCCCCACACATACGGCATACCAAGATATTTTTCGGCTTCCTCAATCATCCTTGCGAACTTTTCATCCGAAAGGGCTTCCGAGGGAATGTCGTACTTGAAGCCGCCGGAGCCAGCAGCACCGCCGCCCGTGCCAATACTGCCCGTTGTGCCGCCGCTGTAAGTCGGTGATCCTGCGCCGAACAGTTCGGGGCGGTTGCCGTAGGTCAGGTTGTAGGCATCGTATCGCCCGGTCTGCTTCCGATTCATGTTCTTCCGCGCGATGGTATCAAAACCCTTATTTTTCAGCAGGACATTGAGGATTTTATACTCGTACTCCACTTCTTCCTGATAGGTATAGGTTTCCATGCTGATGTTTCCAAAAGCGTCAATCGTTGGCCGAACCCCTACTCTGGTTTCCATGCGGGTACGAATCTCTATCGTTTCCCACACTTTCAGGAGATACTGCTGCTTGAACAGTTCCTTGATAACAGGCTTGACCTGTCCTCTGGTGAACTGCTCATAAACCGCAGTCAGATGGGAAATAAGCTGATATGGGTCATGCCCGATTTCGTCCAGCTGATAGCGGTATTCATCATAGCCCGGATGGGTGGATTCCATCTGCCGAATCTGCTTATCCAGTTCTTTTTCCAGTTCCAGATAATCCTCTTCTGCACCTTTCATATCGGCATCTTTGCTGGGATATGTCGTTCCCACAAAGGTACTGCCTGTTCCCTGAATCGCTGCACCACAGCTTGAAAAGGCTCCCAGCATGACCATCACCAGAAGGATGCCCACACCAATACCGACCCACAGGGTTTTATTCTGCACTACGATTTCCTGCACCGCCGCTTTCGCTTTCTCCGTAATGGTGTTGGTAGCCGCTGCCGCCTGCTTGCTGGCAGCAGTTCCGGCTTTCTGGCCGCGCTTGGCGGCTGCATAAGCATCCTTATACTGCTTTTTCTGGTAAAACTTCGCACCGACTGTTTTTGCTTCACCTCCTGCGGCAGTCGGCGGTGGCTGGCGCTGTTTCTTTTTCAGCGACGGTTCTGCTGCATTTTCTGCAGTGCCGCCCTCGCTCTCGGAGAATGTCAGACGGCTGGATTTCTGATCCTCGCCACCTCTTTTCTCCGCTCTGGCAGATTTGTCTTTGGGCTTTTTTCTGCCTTTGACAAAGTGGTGCAGGCGTTCGGCGGCTTCTTCCGACTTGTGAGCAGCTTCCACGCCGGAATTGTCTTTTTCCACCTGATGTACTTTCTGATGGGCGAATCCGGTGGCGGTGTCCACTCCTTTCTTCGCCACCTTCTTAACGCCCATCCCCACGCCACGGACAATGCCGCCTTTTTCATCTTCAAAAGAAAGTCGGCCTTTCTTTGTGGGCGGCTCTGCATCCGATTCCGCAGGCGCATCCTTCGGCTTGCCATCCTCCTGATGGGCTTTATAATAGTCTGCGCTCTGCTTGGCGGTGCTGTGATGCCGGGGTACATCCTCCTCCCCGTCCCCGGCATCCATGCACCGTTCTTCTTCCACGATAGTTTCTTCATCTGTTTCCTTTTCCGCAGTTTCTTTTGCCGAATCTTCCTTCTCCGGCTTTTCTTCTGCGGTTGCGGACTTCTGTTCCCCGGTGCGGAGGTTTTCATCCACCAGACCATCCTTGGTCATTTTCTGGACGATTTTATCTCTGCCCCGAAACTTTTTGTCTGCTATGGAAATCACCTCCTTCCGGCTGGAACCGTCATGCGAGTAGGGCTGCGTGGGTTTCCCACTTATCAAGCACCTGTTCCAGCTTCCGGGCAAAGGCAATCAGACGGGCGTTCACTTCCTCACGGTCAAGATAACCGCGGGCTTCCATGTGAAAGCCGTCAGTCAGTTCATCGGCCAGTGTGCCAACGGCATAGAAATCTTCCAGCACCGTATGCACCACCGATTCTTCATCGTGGAAGTTGAGCGGCTCCACCTCACCAAAGGGCGGGCCGGAATCGCTTTCGTGCGGCTCCATGTCAGAGTGATGATGAATCTTGCGGCTCAGTCGGTCAAAAATATTCGATGTGTTCATGCTTCTTTTTTCTCCTTATATTTTCCCATCTCATTAGGCTTCGTTGTCATCAGGCTGTACAGTTTCAGCGAAGTATCAAACTTATCCTTGAACGGGATAATCGTATTGCCGTAGAACAGCAGCCCCTCGCCCTCGTTGCTGTTCGTAACATAGGAAAGCTGGAACGGCGAGATATTCAGCTGCTTGGCAAGGATTTGCCGATCGCCGGATGCCTGGTTAAGCATATAAATGAAATCGCTGTTCTCAAAGATGTTCTCGATTTCACGGCTGGCGAGCAAATCCTTGATGTTCTGGGTGATGCCTGTGGGTACGCCGCCCCATTTTCGGAACCGCTTCCAGATCTCGACGCTGTATGCTGCGGTCTGTTCCTCTTTCAGCAGGAGGTGGAACTCGTCTATATAGTACCGGGTGTTCTTTTTGCTGTTGCGGTTGATGGTGACACGGTTCCAGACCTGATCCTGAACGATAAGCATACCCAGCTTTTTAAGCTGCTTGCCCAGTTCCTTGATGTCGAAACAGATAATGCGATTATCCAGTTCCACATTGGTCTGATGGTTGAACACACGCAGCGAACCATTGACGTAGATTTCCAGTGCCGTGGCGATACGCTGCGCCTGCCGTTCCTTCTGCTCCCGCAGGCAGTCGTACAGATCACCGAGCGTCGGCATATTCTCCGGCTTCGGATCGTTCAGATACTTCTGATAGACCAGCGGCAGGCAGCGGTCTATGACCGACTTTTCTTCCGGCTCCATGCCATCCCGTGCGCCCATAATCAGTTCGCACAGGGAAAGAATAAAGTCCGATTTCATGCCCAGCGGGTTATCATCGTCCGCATAGTTGAGGTTAATGTCCATCGGGTTGATGTAGTCCTTACTGGTGGACGAGATATGAATGACCTGACCGCCCAACGCTTCCACCAGCGGATAATACTCACCTTCCGGGTCTGCGACGATAATATCGTCCGTTGTGGTAAAGAACACGTTGGTGATCTCACGCTTTGCACTGAACGACTTACCGCTTCCCGGTGTGCCGAGGATCAGACCGTTCGGGTTTTTCAGCTGCTTCCGGTCTGCCATAATCATGTTGTTGGACACTGCGTTCAGACCGTAATAGAGGGAATCGCCCTCCATAAAAAGCTCCTGCGTGGTGAAGGGAACGAAGATGGCAGTAGAAGTGGTGGTCAGTGCGCGCTTGATGGGAACGAGATTATTTGCCAGCGGCAGGCTGCTCATAAGGCCCTGCTCCTGCAAATAATCCAGACGGTTCAGTGTGCAGTTGAACTTCTGAGCGATACCAGCAGTCTGAAAAACAGCACTATCCAATTCCTGCTTGGTCTTGGCCGTATTAAGGAACAGCACCGTAACAAGGAACATACGCTCATTACGACTCTGCAGATCATCCAGAATCTTCTTGGCCTCGCCGCCATAAGTTGCAAGGTCACTCGGAATAATTTCCATATCATAACCAGACCTCACAGCTTTCTTCTGTTCCTCAATTTTCATACGATCCAGGTCGGTAATTTTGCCCTTGATAAGTTTGATGGCTTTCAACTGGTCTACCGACTGCACATGAATGCTGACCACCAGATTTTTGTCCATGTCCAGAAATTCGGCCAGCACCTTATCCGTCAGTTCCGGGGCAAGGATGTTCAGATAGGATGCAGCACCATAGGTGTCACCCATCATAAAATCCTTGCCGCTCTTGAACAGGAAACTGGTCGGGGCAATGAAGTCTTTGGTCGTCATGCCGCTCTGCAGGATGCGGTCATAGCTGAAATCGAACTTCTGCTGTTCTTCCTGATGAAAGGTTTCGTACATGATCTGAAGCCGTTCCACGCCGTTCAGCGGGTAGGCTTTCACACCCAGCACCTTGAAATTGTTGAGAATATCGGTTTCGATACGCTCCAGCCGGGGCTTTGCTTCCCGGACGCTTTTTGCTTCGATGCTGAACGTGATGTACTTCGTCCGAACCAGACCGTTATTGCCCTTGGCAAGCTGCTGTTTCAGCATCTGTGCATATTCCATGCGCACATCATCGAACTGGTCATGCTGCGGCTCGATCTGGATAACCTTGTTGTACTCGCTCATATCGCTCTTATGGTTGATGAACGAAAGCTGAAAGCGGATACTGGCATCGAAATAATTGAGGAAATCGCACCAGCTTTCAAAGATGGTGTTTTTATCCTCGTTCTGCGCCAGCTGGTAGTTAATGTCGTAGAATCGGACAGTTTTGGAGTACAGATGTTCCTCCACCCGGCAGATACCGTCGCGCCCCATTTCCAGATATGGAATGGAACGCTGCACGGTGAGCCGCTGCTCTTTTTCACTCTTTTCGGGCTTGCGGAAGAACTTCTGGAAGAAGCCGCCCGGCTGCGGTTTCTTCTTCGGTTCACTTTTTACCAAGGATGCCTCCTTTCTTCTGGATCGGTGCTGCGGTTTCCAGTTCTCTGTCATACAGATTTTCAATCTCGTAGCGGCGTACCGCAGGACGTTTGAAGCGGACGCTGATGAAATTCGTCAGGATGGTTTCAAGGTGCATCCCGTTTTTCTCATACAGCGCAAAGAAAAACTCCGGCAGCATCAGAAGTACCATGCCTGCCGCTGCATTGCTGGTTCCCAGCGTATCGCGCATGAGGAAATAAAACGGAACACCCATGCCTGCTGCAAACCCCATACACACTAGCTGGCGTTTCGTCAGGTTCAGAAAGACCTTATTCTTCACTTTGGAAAGGTCTTTGGGAATCGTTACATAGGCCATTTATCACCAGAACAGCCAGACCGCCGCCGGGAAACTGCGTTGTCTGCTGTCTTTTCCTTTCATTGGATTTTCCCGGATTTAGTGACTGCCGAAGATCTGTTTGGACAGACTTCCCGTTTTGAGCAGCGAGAAGCAAAGAATCACCGTGTAGGCCATCGTGCCGAACAACGCCGAGTGAATATCCGAAGATACCCGGATGCTGCCGATGAGAGCTGCATAGATTGCCACGCAGACCATCATCAGGAACGCCTGGAATGCCAGCGCGAACAGCCCTCGGAAGTAGTTTGTACCCACATGGCCCCATTCACGGTTACTCATGGTTGCAAACGGAATCGGAGCAAGCGAAGTGTAGAGGTATATTTCTATCATTCTGCCGTACATAATTACCGTGATAACCACCGACAGAATTTTCAGACACCAGCTTACAACAAGGGTTTCCAATGCCAGCGTCACCAGTTCGCCAATCGCCATTGTTGCCATTGCCGCCTGCATCTGCATGGAAAGAGAACTAATATCAATGGTGGTATTGCCACGGATAATGCCGGAGGAAGAATTTACCACCGACTGTCCAATGTCAAATACCGCCATTGCAATATCGAACGTATGGCTGACGAGATAGACCGCGATCCACATCTTCACGAAATACTTGAAGAACATCCAAGTGTCCACATCGTGCAGATTGTTCCGTTCCGTCAGCATCGAAATCAGTTCGTAGCAGAGGATCAGCGTGATGATGATTCCTGCAATGGGGATCACCACCGAATCCGAAATGTTACGGATCATGCTGAAAATGCTGCTGTTCCACCCTTGCGGTGTCTGCCCGACCTGAGCAGCGATCTCACTGGTCTGTTGGTTGACCGCTGTGAACATCGTACTCAGGTTGGACTCCACCATGCCGGAAAGAAGCTCCCTCATCCATTTTTCGATTGCTGCGAAAATATTATCGAACAATGGCGGGTTTTCCTCCTATCGCTTGTTGATTAGCCGAACAGACCAGAGAGCAGCGGGATCAGCTGGGTGCCGATGAGAATGACACCGCCGCCGGACATCAGCTGCTTCATGCCCTGCGACTTTGCGCCAGGGTTATCGTTTCCGTACCCTTCCATGAGGTTCACAACGCCCCAAACACCAAGGCCCGCGCCGATGGCAACAACGAGAGTCTGCAGAACGGTAATAGCCTGATTGAAGAATTCCATAGTCGTTTTTCGCCAGATTGCAGCATTGATAAAAAGTACGATTCCAAAAGAAAAACAGGCTGGCACATCTTCGGTGCTGCCTGTTTCCTGCAATTCTGGCTTCTCCTTTCATTTTCATAAAAAATCAGCCTTTTGGAATCGCAAAATGTAGAGATCAGTCGGGTGAATTTCCTGCCACGGGGTCTGCCCGGACAGGCGGGCGGGTGTATTTACTTCGGATAATGACCTCCTTCCTATGCTGTACTTTCTTCGGACACATCCACCTCGTAGCAATCAAATTCTTCATCCATCCGCAGCCTGAGTTCGTGCTTCAGGTAGCGTTCCACATCGAAAGCGTTCTTCTTATCAAAATCCGACAGTTCTTTGTACCGCTTATGCTTGGTAATGTCGAATTTGTCGCTCAGGAATGGCCTGACTCCGCGCAGCTGCAGGATGCACTTGCTGCCATCCATGACAGAAAGCTCGTCCCGGCTCATAAGCTCCTTTCCGGTCTTTTGGTAGGTTGTACCAAAGGATGGGCTTTGACCGCGTGTGTCGGATGTGTTATATAGGTCGATTGTTTCTTTTCCCAGCGTTTCGGAAATTTCTTTGAGCGTCGAACTTTCCTTGCCGCCGAGGAACAGCATGGTATCGCAGTTGCCGATGATGGTTTCTGCGGCATCCTTGTAGATGGTTTTCAACTGGCTCTGCGACTGCAGGATAATGGATGCCGAAATCTCGCGGCTGCGGATGGTGGCGATCAGCTTATCAAACTTTGGGATCAGACCGATGTTCGCAAACTCATCGAGCAGCAGCCGTACATGATACTTTAACTGACCTCCGCATTGATCGTCCGCACGGTCACAAAGCAGATTGAAAAGCTGGGTGTACATAATGGACACCACGAAATTGAACGTATCGTCCGTATCGGAAATGATAACGAACAAGGCTGTGCGGCGATCTCCCAGCAAATCCAGTTCCATTTCATCGTAGGCCATAAGGTCACGCAGTTCCACAATGTCAAATGGGGCTAATCTGGCACCGCAGGAAATGAGGATGGATTTCGCCGTTTTGCCTGCCGCCAGTTTGTATTTCTTGTACTGACGGACTGCAAAGTGCTCCGGTTTCTTCTGTTCCAGTTCCTCAAAAAGCTCATCCACAGGATTCTTAAACTCTTCGTCATCCTCGCGGGCTTCGCTTGCGTTGATGAACTCCAGCAGCGTAGAGAAGTTCTGCTCCTCCTCCGGGGCTTCATACCAGATGTAGCCAATCAATGCACAGTAGAGCAGCCGTTCTGCTTTGACCCAGAAATCTTCGCCAGACTTCTCGCCATCCCCCTTTGTGTTGGCGATAATTGTATTGACCAGTTTCAGAATATCCTTTTCGCTGCGGATGTAATGGAACGGATTGTACCGCATGGATTTTTTGAAGTTGATGGTATTCAGGACTTTGATCTTATACCCGGCATCCGAGAGCATCTTTCCGCACTCGACAATAATTGTGCCTTTGGGATCGGTCAGGACATAGCTGACCTTTTGGGGCATCTGCATCAAGTTGGGCTTGACGTAAAATCGGGTCTTACCGCTGCCGCTGCCGCCGATCACAATGACGTTTTTATTCCGAGCATACTTCGGATGCTTTGGTCTACCACTCATCATCAGCCGTTCGGTCTGTGTGAGGATGACGTTGTTCTCGAATACCGGGTCAATAAAAGGTTCGATGTCCTTCTGGTTGCCCCACCGGGCAGAGCCGTATTCCTCGCCTTGCCGATACTTCTTCGCGTTCTTCCCTTTGAAGTAGATCACTGCTTTCAGCGTAGCTGCGCCGACCAGCCCCACCATCAGGTCGAACGGGTGAAAACT
>OKRU01000444.1_pt1 | contig 41567 bp, 40 predicted proteins | sample 1601131 | NCBI WGS metagenome assembly OKRU01 (sample SAMEA3541558, study PRJEB24748) | human gut metagenome | biome: human gut; feature: human-associated habitat; material: faeces | place: China | collected 2012
GAACAAAAACACTGGACTACAAGTAGAGATTGCAGGAGTGGGAAAAGTCTCTTTGAAGGAAGCAGAGAAGCTGGTTGGTAAGGATGTACGGTGGAGTGTAGGTAAGAGTGGTATAAATTCTATTATTAAGAATGGAAAGGTATCAATTGACGATTTAAAAGCTAATCCAAGTGTATTTAGTGGAAAATCAGTAGATGAAATAGCACAAGCTCTTACAGATGCTGGTTATGATGTAACAGTAAAAGCATCTACAAGGTCAAGAAGTGGAGCACAAATTATAAAGATAAACAACCCAGGCGGAGGGAAAAATATTTCTCAAGTGCAAGTTTCGCCAGGTGGTGGAAGACATGGAAGTAATTCGTATGTAAAAATAAGTACTACAGACCAAGGTATAATAAAAATAATTGATGGTTCAGAAAGTCTCTACAAAACAGATGGAAAAGAAACTGCAACAATTATTTTTTCAGGAGGTAACTAATATGCTATTAGATATTACAGCTCCAATTATACCCTTTAAGGGATTTGGAGAAATAAAATTATATAGTACAAGAGATGAACAGAGTGATTTATTATCATTAAATAATGTTGAAGCTATGGTAATTAATGAAAATTGGATTCGATATGATATTCAAAATAGTGTGGAATTATTCTTTCATCTTGGAAATAGTAAATTATTTCGAATAACAACACTGGATAATTATAAGGGAAGGTTATTTGAAAAGATAGGAGTCGGGACTACAGAACAAGAAATGTTAGAAATTGAGCCGTCATTTGTTTATAATGAATTTGAAGAAGTATGGGAGTCTGACAAAGGTGTGTTTATAGAAATGGATGCTGAAACCAATAAGGTTAGATGGATTTCCGTATACATACCAGAATTAGATTTAGAAAGCTTTGAAGAATGTAACTGGTAATATATTTAATTATGGTTATACTTTCGGACTCCAAAGTAAAAAATAATTAAATCCACTGAACTAACGATTGCTGAAAGCATTAATATTAATGTGATTCAAGTATGATACAATTCCGTATAGGAATTGATTAATGAGGGAGAAATTTGCCCTCAGGTATACGAAAGAAAAAAACTTGATATGAATTTCCAATAGGCTGATATAAATGCACTCTTAGCAACAGAATATTGTGAAAGGGTGCGTTTTTATGTGAAAGTATTGTTATAAACGGTAAGTGTTTTTTATCAAAATCAGTCTTTGCAGATATTAAAAGGCTGTTTATAGGAAAAACAGGGGCAGGACCACAAGTAGAAATTGCAGGAGTGGGAAAAGTATCTTTGGAGGAAGCAGAGAAGCTGGTTGGTAAGGATGTACGGTGGAGTAGAGGGAAGGGTGCTAGTAAAACTATTACATCTACATTAGGAAATGAAATAGATATTACGCCATATTCAAAACATACTTCTGTTAATAAAAATCCAGGACCATATGGTGAAGCTAATACATCTGTGGATATATTGGATGTAGATGGAAATATAAAAACTAGAAGGAAGATGGTATGATTCGAATGGCAAAGCATATAGAGATGTTGATATGAGCAATCATGGAAATTCAAAAGAACATCCAGAAGTTCCGCATGAGCATACATGGGAATATAAAAATGGAAAACCAAAAAGAAATTAAGGAGAAAATATGAAAGGTTGTATAATTAAAAACAATGAGATTACTATAAAAGATGTTTACAATATTATTGGAGATGCGGATAACTATAATTGGCTTATTACCAATATAGAATGTTATCCAAACAATCAGGAAATAGTGAAAGTTTTGGATAATGAGTATTGTTGGATTGGTGGAAAAGAGTTATTAGATTTATTAAACAAAGAGGAGTTTCAATGGATATGGTGTGTGTTTTCTGCCTTTCCTAAACAAATAACACTTGAAGAAGTAATAAAATATGATTATCCATATGCTGATGGATATACAGGATTTTGGGAAAATCCAATAACATTGCAACATCCGTTAGCGATTTCAGAAATTGTGGCTTGGGATGGATCTTTAATATTAGTGATATCTTCCAATAATGAAGTTGTAAATGCACTTTTAGAAAATAACACATATGTACAGGATTTAGAAAAATATAATATGAAATAATTTAAGTATGATACAAATTTATTATCAGCCTTAGAACGTGTATTGTCAGGAGCGTTTGTGATAATGCCGTTTGCTAATGGTGATATGCATAAATTGTGTGAGATTAATCCTTATGATGATGTGGAAATATTCCCTAATAATTTACAATAGATAATCCAAATATGTAAGTATATTTTAGATAAAAAATTACTTTGTGGTTATGATGAATTAAATGAAGGATATCAGATGCGAAGCTATGTTGAAGCAATATGCCATGGAAATTTTATACATGGTTACTTTTTTTGTACAAAAGTACATCTACATTAAGGGGGATAATAAATGGCATTGTGGCAATTTGATTTTTATATAGTATCCAGAGAGAAATGTGCAATGGCAGATGAATTAGAAAGTCAGGATATATTATCTTGGAAACAGGATGAGATAATAGAATTAATGAAAAACTCTAAAGCAAATAAATTTTGTCAAAATCCAATGCATTTCTTTGAGGAATTGTTGGAGAGTTAAATGCAGATTAATTATAGTAATTTTTGTTTTGTTTAATTAGATAGGACTATATTTCAGGATTCTAAATGAAAAAACAGTTACTTGACAGGAAGGGGTATTATAAAACATTGACAGAAAAGCATGCCACTGGTATAATAAAAATCCAAAACCATGAGGATGGAGTGGATTTTTCTAGAGCATAGAGGCTCTATTTTTCGCCACGTAGTTAATCGTTGTTAGCTACGTGGCATTTTTTGTGCAATCAGAAACCTCATGTTATTGTGTAAAAAAGAATTAAGGAGGAACATATCGTGAATCAGGAATTTATGAGAACAAGACCTGTATTGCCTTTGGTCATTTCTATGGCATTGCCTATGACAATATCTATGCTGGTGAATGCATTGTATAATATTGTAGATAGCTTTTTTGTGGCTAAAATTAGTGACGATGCCATGACTGCACTATCGTTAGTTTATCCGATACAAAATTTAATGATGGCTACAACCGTTGGATTTGGAATTGGCATCAATGCTATGATTGCCTATTTTTTAGGGGCAAAAAGAGAAAAAGAAGCAAATATTTCCGCCTCGGTGGGAGTGGTTTGCAATATTTTTCATGGATTGTTGCTTACGATCGGTTGTATTTTGGTTATGCCTGCATTTTTAAAAATGTTTACAAAGGATGCAACTATTATTGACTTGGGACTTCAGTATTCCAATATTGTTTTTCTATTTGCTATCCCTGTTTCCATATCCATTAGTCTTGAAAAAATATTTCAGTCAGTTGGAAGAATGCGTACATCCATGTTTTGTATGATAATTGGATGTATTGCAAATGTGGTATTGGACCCATTGCTTATATTTGGAATTGGCGTTTTCCCAAAGATGGGGATAGAAGGTGCGGCAATTGCAACGGGCGTTGGAGAAATGGTTACATTAGCGGGATATATCATTATTTATTTTGTCAAACCGATTTCTGTTCGGATAAATATTTGTTATGTAAAATTTCGTGCTAATATTTTAAAAAGGATGTATGCAATCGGTGTTCCTGCAACGCTTAATATGGCATTGCCTTCCTTGCAAATATCTGTGTTAAATGGCATTTTAGCAGTATATTCGTCGGCTTATGTTTTGGTGTTGGGAGCGTATTTCAAATTACAAACATTTCTATATCTGACTGCAAATGGTGTAGTACAGGGAATGCGACCATTGCTTGCTTATAATTATGGGGCGGGAGAAAAGAAAAGGGTCAATCAAATTTATAAGACAGCCCTTAGAATTATTGCAGGGGTTATGGTAGTGGGAACATTACTTTGTATGTCTGTGCCAGATAAGCTTATTGGATTATTTACCAATAATGCACAGACCATTAAAATTGGACAAAATGCGTTAAGAATGATTAGTCTTGGCTTTGTGGTATCTTCCGTATCCGTAACCGCTTCCGGAGCCTTGGAAGGACTGGGAAAAGGTGTAAGGTCGCTTGTAATTTCTCTTATGCGATATTTGCTTATAATGCTTCCTGCTGCATTTATACTTAGTAGAAGTTTTGGTCCATCGGGAGTATGGAGTGCGTTTTGGATTACAGAATTTATAACGGCGGTTGTAGCACATAGATTATATGCACAATGTCAGGATACCCGTAGTAAAAAGTCTGAAACCGCATAAACTAACTCAAATGAGTAAAAATGTCACCTGCCCGATTGCTATCTTTTTGTTTTTTTGTCAAAGGGTTTTTCTTGACAGAAGCGATGGAAATTGTTATACTTTCATGGTATCCTATCCAAAAGGATAGGTGTATAATGTTAGAAAAGGGTGAGTTTTCACCTACTTGAAAATGTCAAAAAGTTTCCGTGCAGCCGGGGAGTTAGCGGTGCCCTGTACCTACAATCCGCTACAGTAGGGGTGTTGTTCTTTCTGAGGATATTTTCTTGTAGGGCTGCCCTCTGTAAGTGGCGTTGACGTTTGGGTCTTACGCAATAGGAACTTGTGAACCGTGTCAGGTTGGGAACAAAGCAGCACTAAGCAAGCACTCTTATGTGATGTGAGGTCGCCTGAATTGAGTTAACTGCAGAGGTAACGCTTATGAGAGATATTCGAGGTTAGGGCGCACGGATTTAATTTATGAATGAAAAAGGCTATTTGTTACAGGTCACAGATATAGGAACTGTAACAAGTAGCCTTTATTTGCGTTGCTGTTTTTTTGCAATTGTAGTATAATGGAAACAGACTTATTTAGGGGCGAGAAAGGGGCAATTGAATATGGGATTATCGATGAATACGGTAAATCAGGTACCAAAGGGAACGGTACTGTATATGCAAAATGCAACAGTAGAGAGCGTGAGTCTACTGGTGAAGGGGCGTGTTCTGGTTTATAATACGGGGACGAAGATTGTATGCGGACCAGGCAGTTTTTTGGGAGTAAGTGATTTATTAGAGGGAAAATATGGTGCCAGTTATTATGTGGCAGAAGATGTGCAGATTTTTCCGATTGCAGTGAAAAATTTAGAAGATTTGGAGATGCTTTTGGAAAATCGAACCGATTACAGAGGAACGGTAGTGACAGCACTCAGCCGTCAGATTGTAGAACTTTATAAGGTTTATAATGTATTACATAAAGGGGCAGCTACCTTAAAAAGCTTTATGGAATCCAGTTATGAGTTGTATCAGGAAATCGGAAAAAAGAATAGTATGGCGATTACCAAAATACCTGCAATTGAAAATATGAGAGAATTGGAGGAAGAGATGGATATTAGTGGCGCACAATATTATGTAGAGTGTGCTACCTTACCGATGGATATACAGAAGAAATACTATGCACATGGAAGTACCATTGCAGTACATCACTTGGAGGAGCAGCTTCAGGTGATTAGCAGCATTCAGGAATATTGTGAGATTTTGGCAAGTTATGTGCAGGAGTTATTTCAAGGAATTTCCAGTTCGGATAATGAATGTCTGTTTAATGTGGCAGCACAAATGGCATTAGATATGAAGAAAGTGAAACTGGACATTGGACAAGTCATGAAATTGGTGAATGCCGTTAAAGAAAAGACCAATGAGGTAGAAAATTTCCTTGTGACTAAAACAGGAAAGAAACTATTTATTGATAAAGAAAAAATGGAACAGATTTATGCACTTCTTTTGGAGGATTCTGGAGATGCAGAAGTGCAGGAGGATGAAGTCAGTGCGGAAACAGCAGTACGTTACGCTGGGGTAGATACGGAGACAATCGAGAAGGAATTGAATGGTTCTTTGTCAAAATTACTGACATATTCACAACTTCCAGAGGAAAAATGTGCAGAATTTCAACAGAGTGTGCTTGCCTTTATGAATATGAAGGATAAGACCAGTACCGAGGATGATGCCAGAAAGATACGAAGAACATTAACCAATGGCTTTTATGAATTATATGAAGCGGTATTTCTTCGGGATTACAAGGAGAAGTCAAAGGATCGTATCATTGATTTATTTTTGCTGTACGGATTTGTGGATGAAAGACTGCTTAGCAAAGAACAATTGATTGAATTATATTGTTTGGAAGATCAGAACAATGAGCAGGGTCCATGTAAAGTTTACAATAGTAAACAATGGCTCAGTGCTGTATTAGAAGGGAAAAAGGAACCTTCTAAGAGTGAGTTCGATATGGATTACAATGAAACACTTCGTGATATGAAGAAGAGTGGACAAATTACGGAAGATGAGATGAAGGAAGCGCAGAAAAATCTTATGAAGAAGTTTTCTTATGAGATTAAAAATATGTTCCGTTATAATAGTAAGATTGTAAGTGGTCAGATTAGTATTTTTGTGCCGATTTTGTACCGTGACAGCTTTATGGGACACTTGGATCAAAGTTTGATGACAACAAATAAGGTAAATGATATTATCAAGAAGATTGTAGCCGTTGATTACTCAGTCTTTTATCGAGAAGGTATGCAGAACGACCCTGAAAATGGCATTGAAAAGGAATATATTCAAGAGGAGATTTTCCCAGATATTATTCTGTTGCCAACTTACGGTTCCAATGGCTCTATGTGGCAGGAAATTGAAGGAAGAAAAAGAGCGTCTCATGGACGATTTATTTTCCCAATTTTTGCTGAAAATGATATGGAGGACATTTTTGTTCGAGTATGCGGACGTTTCCGTTGGGAACTTTGTAGAACTATTCAGGGTACAACTTGGAATGATGTAAAGTACAAATCACTCACGTCTGAATATGTGGATTATATTCAGTTCTACAAGAGAAATCGTGCGTTATCAGAGGAAAGAAAAGAAAAGCTTAAAATGCAGATTCAAAAAGGCCGTGGAAATACAAGAGAGGTATTTGTACTTGACTATGTGCTTTGGGTAAAAAATGAGTGTAAAGGTTCTATGCGTTTGAATAAAGTTGCCAGAGAAATACTTGCAAGTTATTGTCCATTTGTAAAACCAATTCGAGAAAAATTGCAGTTACAACCTTTATATGAAGAAGCGATGGCTAAGTTTAATCGCGAACGTCAAAAGAAATTAAAGGATTTAGATTTGCGATATCGTACATTGGAGACAAAGAATATTGCATTAACTCCAGAAATGAAGAAAACGTTGGAATTTTATAAAGATATGTAGTGAGATACAGACTACAAGAGAAGTAGTTAGGTTTATTTTGTAGTTGTTACTTCACTAGAAAAATAAGAAGCGTTGCAGTTGAAAGCTATTTCCTGCAACGCTTCTTGTTGTTTCTGGATTATTTTATTTTTAAATATATCTGCATCTAATCATGACGTTTTTGAAAAAAATTTTAAATTGGTACAATTATAGAATGCATTATCCTCTATGTAAGTTACACTACTTGGAGGCATTACCTTTTCTAAACGGCTATATTCACTACATACAAAAGTTATAAGTACAGATTTATATATATGGTATGTTTCTGGAGAAATATAGGAAAAATAAATAAAAGAAATTATGAAACTTCTATCTGCTAAAAAAAGCATCTTTTTTATTATATTTACACAGCATAATAATTTGCATATATACAAGTGACAACAATTGTCATAAATACAATTCTTAAAAAAGTGTTGATTTCTTCTTTTTGGTATGATACATTTATACGGTAATGCGTTACAAACACTTTGCGATTTTGACTACAAAAACATAGAATAATTAAAATTGCAAGAAAGATACATGAAGATATTTATAAAAAACAAGGGAGAAATCAGAATGATAAGAAACAAACAATGTAGAAAAAAAGTGAGAATGTTATTGGCAGGAATGGCAGCATGTGCTGCGATTGCAATTAGTGCAGTATCAACTACTGCGTATGCATATGACCGTGAGGAAGCTACAAAATATGCTTCGAAGTATTGGAAAAATTACAATTCAGAGTATGATGCTTTTGGAAATGATTGTACCAATTTTGCTTCGCAGGTGTTAAGTGCAGGAGGATATTCAGTGAAGGAAATTCCTAAAAAAGAAGTTTCTTATGCGGATTTGGGAAATGTATATTCTACAAAAAAATATTGGTGTAATAAAACCTACACAAAGAAATTTGCTGGTGTGGTTAAAAAGACAGATTTTGTGACAACTACTACATGGAGTAATGTGGATCAGTTAGCAGGTTCTTCTTTTTATGGATTGCAGGACTATATGGTGACTGTGCAAGGACGTACAAGATATCTTTGGAGTATTAGTAAAGAGAATACTAAAAAATTAGCAAAAAAGGCGGAAAAAGGAGATATTATTCAGATTGCAGAGGCAAATTCTAGATTTGCACATACATATGTGGCCGGGAAGGTAAAAAATGGAAAGGTGTATGTATATGCACATACTGGTAATAGAGGTGCAACAGCGGAGGATGAATTAGAGGAAATGGAAAGAAATAAAGTATTTTCAAAGTATACTATCATTGCATTGATAAAAGGGTAGATATAGAGATTGTAGAAGAAAGGAGATTAACTACGTCCCTTTCTTCTACAATAAGTTTAATAATATAGAGGAGAACATTGATGAAGAAAATAATAGCAGGACTTATAGCGTTAGTTGTTTTATGTGGAATATTTTTTTCTGTGATACATCCAATATGGCTAAAAGCAGGAAGTGATATTTTTTGCTATACTAGCGATAGTTATACGGAAAGTTTCAAATTATGGAAAAAAGCAAAGGATAAGGACGTGAATTTAGATGCGTTTTCCGGAGAGTTTCCGAGCATGAATTCTAGTGATTATCGGCAATTAATTTTAGATTTCAACCTAACTTCTACTTCTGTGTTTGGTGTGAATAGTATGTGTGTGTATATAAAGGACATTGATTGTGAAAATAAGAAGAATGCAATAATATTAAAATCATCCACGTATGATGAGGCAGGTTTTGATATTCTTCGCATGAGAAAAGAAAATTATGATACGCCGTTTATTTTGGTTTATGTTGGAGACTTAAAAAGTGAAAAAGAGATAGAGGAACGTTTAGAGGACATAGCAAAGCACACGATATTTGGAATGACTTATACGTTGCAATGGCTTGGAAATAGAAATTATTCTTGGAGTGCGGGAGATAAAATAAAGGGATATATTATTATAGATGGAGAAACAAATAAACAAAAACGAATAAAATAGTAATAAGCAGTGTAGGGGGAAAGAAGGAGAACACAGATGAAAAAAATAATAGCAGGGATTGTGACGTTAGTTGCTTTGTTTGGGGTATTTTTCTTTGCAATACATCCAATATGGCTAAAAGCAGGAAGTGATGTGGTTTGCAGTAGCAGTAATGGCTATGATATAGAATTTTTAGAATCATGTAAAAAGGATGAAAGTGTGGATGTGAATTTAGATGCATTTTCCGGGAAATTTCCTAGCAAGGATTCTAGCGATTATCGACAATTAATTTTAGATTTTAATTTGATTTCCTCATCTATATTTGCTTTGGAAGGTATGTGTGTGTATGTGAAGGATATTGATAGTCCAAATAAAAAGAATGCAATTCTGTTAAATTCGTGGACGTATGATGAGGGAGGATTTGAAAGTCTTCGTTTTAGAAAGGAAAATTACCATACTCCATTTATCTTAGTTTATGTTGGAGACTTAAAAAATGAAGAGGAAATAGAAGAACGTTTAGAAGACATAGCAAAGCATACAACATTTGGAGTGACGTATGCGTTGCAATGGTTTGGAAATAGAAATTATTCTTGGAGTGCAGGAGATAAAATAAAAGGATATATTCTTGAAGATGGAGATACAAATAAACAAAAGCGAGTAAAATAGTAAAGGATACTATATATGGAAAGGAAAAAGGAACAAAATTATTTATTTGATTTAAAAGATGTAAGTGTAGTTTATGGTGGGCAAAACAAGGTGAGTGCGTTAACGGATATATCGTTAAAGATTCATACTGGTGAACAGATTGCTATTGTGGGGCCATCGGGAGCTGGTAAAAGTACTTTGCTAAGTGTGCTTAGTGGATTAGAAAGAGTTACGGATGGAGAAGTGGTATTTAAAGGTAAGTCTCTTTATGATATGAAAGAAAAGGAATTATCTGATGTACGTTTAAAAAGTTTTGGATTTGTATTTCAGGCATTTCACTTAATATCTAATATGGTAGTATATGATAATATCGTTTTGCCAGCAATGACGGCATATGGTAATGTGGAAAAGGCATGGTTTGATTATCTAGTAGAGGAATTGCAGATAAAATCAAGATTAATGCATAAGCCTAATCAACTTTCAGGAGGAGAAAGACAAAGAGTAGCAATTGCAAGAGCTTTGATTAACAAACCAGATGTATTGTTTGCGGATGAGCCGTCTGGAAATTTAGATACAAAAAATGGAGATGCTGTATTTGATTTATTATTTCGTTATGCCAGAGAAAATAACAAGACCTTGATTTATGTAACACATGATATGGAAAAGGCAGATTTGGCAGCTAGGCAAATTATAATTAAGGATGGTGTAATTTGCGAATGAAAAGGATGGTAAGAATTTGGAAGGTATTTACGTCATCTAGGAAGGTAATGGTATCTATTGTTCTTGTAGGTTTACTATTGGGATTAATTCCTAATTTTACACAGTTAGTATTTTTAAGCAGCGAGAATGAGTTAATGCGTTCCGAAAAGAAAGAATATGGTTCGTTTGGTACTTATGTTATAAATTGTACAGATGAAGATTATAAAAAGCTAGAAGCATATCCAAATGTTGATAGGATAAAAAAAACTGAGCAATATACTGTGTCTATTAACGATGAAAAATATTATTACTATGATTATGCCAAAGAGTTTGATTTGGATTTAATGGGGATAAAACTGGTAAAAGGTAAACTACCTACTGCGAATGGACAATTGGTTCTTGATGAGAAATACATTGTAGAATATGGATATGATTATAGTGTTATTGGAAAAAAAATTTCTCTTCCAGTTTCAGAGAACAAGAAGAAAAGTTTTGTGATTACAGGTATTATTAGTCAGAATAGTGTGTGGGATGATTCGACAGGCGAATATATTTTTTTGGCATATAAAGAAAATGCAAATTATAATTGTGCCTATGCCTCTTTTTTGGATTATAGTCATTTAGATGCAGATTATAAGGAACTAACACAAAAACTGGATGGAAAGGTATGCCCTAATTTGAATATGTATTTGAACTTAGGATATGGGTATGGAGGACTGAGTGTATTTCAGCAATACGATATTATTTACGCCGGTGTTTTTCTGTTCATGTTACTGGGTATGTGTTTTGTTGTATACAACATTGCAAAAATGTGTATGTATGATGCTCGTGAAAGTATTGGGGTAATGAATTTAATTGGTATAAGAAAAAATACCATTATAGTTAGTTTCGTAAGTGTTATTTTAGTTTGGGTATTAGTAGGAATTTTAAGTGGATTACTTTTATCATCGGGAATCATTGCGGCGATTCATGTTGGGTTGTATCATACCTTATCTTATTACTTTTCTCTTTGGACAGGATATCCCATAACTAAAATGTTATTTACAATTAGTTTCTGCTTGTTAATTAATGTATTAGTATTGCTTCCGTTACTGATTTGTATTAAGCGTATGAGCCCTAATGAATTGTTGCGGCAGGAAAGCATATTTGAAAAGAGAAAAAGTAAAAAAGGAAAGCGAGTATTTAAAAAGCGAACCAGATTTGTATGTTTGAAATTGGCTGGTAATGATCTGCGATATGATAAGTTCATGAATATTATTTCTGTATTTGGTATTGCACTGGGAACAGTTATTATTACTACTGCAATTTTTTATATGAAAACCAATTTTTCTACTATTTCTGGAAATTATAAGTATCAGTATATGGTTGACCTGAATAAAAAGGTGTATGGTGATGATAATTATGATACTATGGTAGAAAATCTATATAAAAAAAATTATGGTTTCTCTGATTCAGTACAGACACATTCTGTCTTTTCCTATTATACAGACATTGCTGTGAGCAAGGAAAAATTATCTAGGCAATACTTGAACTATTTATCTCAAGACGCAGAAAACTATAAAAGAATTTTGAGGAATCAGGATGTAATTGTCAGTGTACATATATTAGGATATGATGATACAGAACTTGAAAGATTATATGAAATGAATCATATGAAGTATAAAAAAATTGTGGATAAGGAAGCTATTGTTCTTGATTATTTGTACTCTACCAATATAGAGAGTAGAGACTTTCATGCACCGTTTAATAAAGAAGATAAAATTGTATTTACGCAGGAGAATGAAAATAAAAATCTTAAAGTAAAAAATAAAGTGCGTAAATTAACTGTTTATCCAGAGGTTGATGACCTGTCTATCGTAATCATAGTCAATTTAGATACATTTCAGAAATTGACTCCCTTTATACTACCGACAAATGTTTATGTCGATGAAATTACGGAAAAAAAGGATTTACAAAATCTTGAATTGTTGAAATCTAATAGACAATTCAGTGTTTCTTCGCCTGCGGAAGAGAAGGCAGAATTGGTGCGTTTTAACCGTATTATACACATGTTTGTTTACATTATATTTTCTATTTGTATAGGAGTAGCAATATTGTTGCTGTATAGTAGTTATTATTTGAAAATATATATTAACAAAAAAGAATATGCCATGTTACATACCATTGGGATAAATACTGGAAAGATACAGCGAATTGTGTTATTGGAAATGTTTTTATCCTACTTGTTTGGAACTATTATATCTTTTTTGGTGTCCTATACTCTTACAAAAAAAATATACTTAGTCAAATATCCGCATATTGGAAATTATCTTTATCAGTTTCCGTTACAAACATATGGAGTTTCTTGTTTGGTTTCAATGGTTATAAGTGGAATTGTGTGGTATTATGTGTTGAAAAAGTTGAAAACTGTATTAAATGTACATGTTTTGTGGTCGCTGTAAATAATAAAATAATTTTGGTTAGTCCAATAATAGAATCCCCTCAAAAGTTTAGTTTAAAACCTAACCTTTGAGGGGATTTTTAAATGCAAGTCAATTAATGCTCTTGTGCAACCTGCTCTTTTAATTCTTCCAACTTCTTTTCCGCTAATTCGGTACGTTTTGTTAAATCGTCTGGAATGTATTTTTTGCGGTATCTGTTTTCTGGTACTAGAACGAATCTAGGATACAAAACATTAAAATCGTTCCACTGGTCTTGAATCTGGTCGGACCATAATTGTACAGGTGGTTCGATACCAGGAATATCTTTTTCTAGTTTGTGAAAGATACTGCGATATTTGTTAATTGTTTCATATACAACGTTGTCATATTGAAAGGCTATGCGGTTACATATGCCACATACTACGAGAAATAGTAAAATGGGAATACCACAATGAATAATTATACTTGAGATACTGCTAAAATCTGTGAAAGCTACTATAACAGAACAAGCGACAATAATAGCAAGGATTTCAAATACAGGTATAAAATAGCTTGCAATAGTAGCTTTTTTATACTTTTTTTGAATGTCACGGGTTGTAGTAATGGCATCATCTAATGCCGGGAGCAATTTGTTTAATTCCTCTTCTGAATAATGTTGTTTCATTTTTTTTACCTCTTTTCTTTTTTTCTTTCTCCGTTAAAAATAACTTGCGATTTGCCGTTTATCGGGCATCTACGCATAAGGTTGTTAAAGGCTGTGTATCTTAGGAAATTTAGATAAAGCACAAATTTTTTTACAACACTTGAAAAAAATTATAGCAAAAGGAAAATTGTTTTGCAATGAAACTGTATATATTTGGAAAAATGCGAAAAAACGCAAGCTTTTAGGTTAAGGACAGGATAGTTTCATTTCTTTCAATCTTGTTTTTATAATAGCTAAATGTTACAATAAAATGGATTATGTCCTGCATGAAAAGCTGGATAGAAAATGATTTACGGTAATAAGGTGGATAACCATAAAGTGATACGTAGCTTTGCGGTTGTCGATAGCGATATACATTTTAGAGGAGGAGTCCGTATGGGACGAGCAAGTGATGGGATGAAATGCATAGAGATACGTTCTCTTTTGAAAAAGGGTGCGTTTGAAGATGCAATGGAAGTGGCAGAGACAATTGATATATCCAAGATAAAGTCCATCGTGGATTTAAAGTTAATTGCCAGTGTATATGAACGGATGGGAGAATATGAAGTGGCAAAAGATATTTTGCTTCAAAGTTATGAGAGAAAGCAGAGCAAAATGACAATATATCGTCTTGCGTATCTTTCAATCAAGACGCAGGAATTTGACGATGCAGAAGAATTTTATAATCAATTTTCAGAATTGGCACCAAATAGTCCAGATCGTTATATATTGCGTTACGGCATAGATCGGGCAAAAAATGTGGATTATGTGCTTCGTATTGCAACTTTGCAAAAATTGAAGCAGATTGAATATACGGAAGAATGGGGCTACGAACTTGCCAAGATTTATCATAAGGCGGGACTTTATGATGAATGTATTCGAGAATGTAGAGATTTGATTATCTGGTTTCATGATGGAATTATCGTAGATAAAGCAAAGTTGCTTTGCAAGTATCATGAAGAAGGAAAACAGGCTTTAGATGCATATAGAGTGTTGGATAAGGATTTATCTCCAGAGGAGATACAGCAGAATCGTGAGCAGTTTATCTATGATACCAGAGATTTAAGTGATGAACGTGCTGCGGTAAAAGAGCGGCAGTTGCAGCAGATGATTAATCGTGATATGGAACGTACAGTAGACTTGCGGCAGGTGTTGAGAGAAGAAGGAGCCAGCATGGATTTACTGGAACAGGAAGTTCATCGTGTCTGGGGAAAACAAAAAGAACAGCCAATGTTTCAGGAAAGCCAACAGGAAAATGAGCAGCAGGATACACAGCCAATTCAAAGGACACCAATTCGTCAGGCAGAGACTGAGGCATTATTGGCAGCCAGTGTAGCAGAAGTTATGGAGAATCCAGAGGAAACAAACGCAACTGCTTATGAAAATCAGTATGACACTTCGGGAGATACGATACCATATCATCCAGAGCATGGGTTTATGGAAAATGAGGAGGAAACTAGTGCAACAGAATATAACAATGAGGAAAACTGGTATGCAACGGCACCTGAAATGCGAGAGATTTCACCAGAACCTTCTTATATAGAAACGTTGGATGGAAATGAATATGGCGAGGAAGCATTTTCGGAAGACAACATGGCATTTACAGCAGAGATGGAGGAGGTTGCAGAGCAGCCTGTGTCGTTGGAACAGGAGCAGAATTTAGACGAAATAGAAGTAGGAATGGAGTATGACTCTGTTATGGAGACGACTACACCAGAACAGGAAATGGAGTTATGTCCATCCGAGGATACACAACCTGTGGAAGACGAACAGATGGAAGAGTCTGTGGAAGAAAAAAATTCGGACACTCAGCAAGAAAAATCAACACGGCATAGTAGAAGAAATGCAAGACGTGCGGCAAAAAGAGAAAAGCGTAGAAAAGCTGCACAGGAAAAGAAAAAACTTGAAGAAGTAGCGAATGAAGAAGCTGAAAATGTAACGAATCAAGAATTTGAAATGGCTGCTGTTGAGATGGAAAAAACAGCAAACAAGGAATCAGAATCAAATATGGCTGAAACGAAAAATGCAGTGGAAAATGAGTCTGAAACGAATACTGTTGAAGAAATAGAAGAGACAGTGAGCGAAGAAGTTGAGACAGATGTTGCCGAAATGGAAAACGAAACAAATGAGGAAGTTGAAACGGCTGCTGTCGAAATAGAAGAAGTAGCAAATGAAGAGTCTGAAATGGCTGCTGTTGAAATGGAAGAAGTAGCAAATGAAGAGTCTGAAACGACTGCTGTCGAAATGGAAAAACCAGCAGAAGAACAACCAAAGGCAGAAACACCGAATAAAGAGATTGCTATTTTAAATCGTATTTTGGGACGTTTTGGAGGTCAGAAGAAAAAGGCTGCAAAGGTAGAGAAAAAGCAACCGACAGTTACAAAGGAAACACAGGAAGTGTCACCAGAGGAAGAACTGGAAGAAACGTTACCAAAAGATGCAGAAGGTGTATCAGAAAAGTCAAAAGAAACATCAGATACAGAGTTGGAGAATGTAAAAGAAATTTCAGAACCACAGGAACCAATGCAAGAAGAAATGTTAGAGGAAGAATTACAAAATTCTGAGGGTGACATAGAGGAAGACAGCGTGGTAGATTTAGACGAGGAAGTGGAAAAAAGCGAAGAAGTTGTGGAAGAAGCAGAAGAGGAACCAGAAGAAGAAGCACTGTCATTTACAGACGAATATGGTATGTTGCTATGGGAATTTTTCCAAGATTATCAGGCAGATACCCGTTTGTGTGAGGATGTTTATGGAGCCTTGGAAAAAGCAAAAGACAAGGGCGTTGCAGGAAATTATATTATTACCTGTAAACATAAAGAGCGTGCGCTTGAATTAGCAAGAAATCTTACAAAGGCTTTAGAGAGTTTGGAACTGTTACCATCACACAAAGTTGCTAAGATAAATGCGGAAAAGCTAAATCGTATGCATTTGGAACAAAATTATGACAAGATAAAAGGCGGTTGTATGTTTGTGGAAGATGCAAAGAAGATGACTGCGGATACAGCACAATCGATTATGAATGCCATAAATGAGCTTCAGGGGGATGTGGTAGTAATCTTATCGGATGCCCGTCCATATCTGATGGATTTGTTGGATGAGTATCAGATGATGAAACGATATTTCCCATATGATCTGTCCATGAAATAAGTGAGAAATAAAGACATTTAAGAGAGAATAAAGACCTTGACTTTTCGCAAAATGTCTCTTATGCTATAAGTTAGTGCGACATTATCAGGATAAGAATAGATAGGAGGAAAAACTACAGTGAGTGAGTCAGTAATCACAGGAAGAGAACAGAATGTATTTGTCGTAGGACATATGAATCCAGATACCGATTCCATTTGTTCTGCAATTGCATATGCAGATTTAAAATGTAAAATGACAGGTAAAAAATACACACCAAAGAGAGCAGGACAATTAAGCCCTGAGACAGAATTTGTATTAAAGCATTTTGGTGTAAAGACACCTGGATTTATTTCAGATGTTCGTGAGCAGGTAAAGGACATGGAAATCCGCGTCGTACCAACTCTGAGCAAAGAAATGTCATTGAAGGCAGCTTGGGATGTGATGGATAAGGAAACCTTATCTACTCTTCCAATTTTAGATGAAGATAAATGTTTAAAAGGATTGATTTCCGTAGCAGATATTGCAAAATCTTATATGAATGTATATGACAGCGAGATTTTAGCAAAGGCAGAGACACCATACCGCAATATTTTAGAAGTATTAGAAGGAAGTATGGTTGTAGGAAACCCAGATGATTGTGTAACATCTGGTAAGGTATTGATTGGTGCAGCAAAGCCAGAAATGATGGAGAACTTTGTAGAGGAAGGCGATATTGTTATCGTTGGAGACCGTTATGAAGCACAGCTTTGTGCCATTGAGATGAAGGCAAAATGTGTTGTTGTATGTACGGGAGCAAATGTTGCTAAGACAATTACACGTATGGCAGAACAAAGAGGTTGTGCGATCATTCAGACAAAGTATGATACCTTCATTGCATCACGTTTGATTAACCAGAGTATGCCAATTGATTTCTTTATGCGTAAAGAAGGTTTTGTTACTTTCACAACAGAAGATTTTCTGGATGATATTAAGAGTGTTATGGCTGAAAAGCGTCATAGAGATTTCCCAATCTTAGACAAAGAAGGTCATTACATTGGAATGATTTCCAGAAGAAATTTATTAACAGTAAAGAAAAAGGACATTATTTTAGTTGACCATAATGAAGTAGACCAGGCAGTAGACGGATTACAGAGTGCCAATATTTTAGAGATTATCGATCACCATAAGATTGGTAGTTTGGAAACAATGGGACCTGTATACTTCAGAAATCAGCCAGTAGGATGTACTGCTACGATTATTCGTCAGATGTATCGTGAAAATAATATCGAGATTGAGCCAGCAATTGCAGGTTTGATGTGTTCGGCAATTCTTTCAGATACATTGGTATATCGTTCTCCTACATGTACACAGCTTGATAAGGATACTGCGGAAGAATTAGCAAAGATTGCAGGTTTTGAAGTACAAAGCTATGCAAAAGAAATGTTTGCCGCAGGAAGTGACTTGTCAGGAAAATCACCAGAAGAAATTTTCTATCAGGATTTCAAAAAGTTTACAGCAGGAAATACTACGTTTGGTGTTGGACAGATTACATCTATGGATGGGGATGAATTGATTAAGTTAAAGGAACGTATGACACCATATATCGAAAAGACATTTGCAGAGCATGGTGCAGATATGTTGTTCTTTATGTTGACAGATATTTTGGAAGAATCCACAGATCTTATGATGTTTGGTGAAGGTGCAGAAGAAGCAGCAAAGGCTGCATTCCATTCTGAGGAAGAAGACAGAATGTATCTTCGCGGTGTAGTATCTCGTAAGAAACAGATCATTCCACCATTGATGAATGTATTAGACTAAGATAGAATTATCAAAATGAAAATAATAAAAACAGGATCAACTGCATAAGCAGTGGTCCTGTTTTTTAGTATGTCCGAATAAATATAAAATTATGCTTCCTCTTTTTAAGCGTTGCAATAGTCAAAAAGCTGTTTTAAAACTTATAATTTAAACTGAATTTTAACTGGCTTTTTTAATGGCTTACCGCCGCGTGATTTTACATTTGTAGTAATATGTAAAATATAAGATTCATCCTTGGTATAAGAATCTAATGGCTCAATTTCAATTACATTTGTAGTGCTATCGTATGTAATATTGGTAGATAGTGGTGCCATATTAACGGTAGTAACGTACAGGTTTACATTGTTGACTGTAGTTGGATCTAAAGCGGTATTAAATCGTATCTGCCATACAAACTTACCTGTTTTAAACTTTAGGTTCTGATGTACTTTTTCTTCAAACCCTTCCGTTACAGATTCTATATTCAAATATTCCATGTAAAAGCCCCCTTTATCTAAGATATACCCTCTAATTCCATTATAGTAATTTTAGAATGGAAATCAAGAAAGGAGTCGAAAATTAATATTTTTGTAATGAAAGCTTTATACTTTCGGCACAGGAAATATCGAAAAAATCCGCGATATTTGGTATACTATATATATTATAAACTTAAATTGCACTAGGATTTTTTATTTGGAAGGAAGATAAGATGAGTAAAGAATGTTGGAAACCAGGGAATATGTTATATCCATTGCCAGCGGTAATGGTAAGCTGTGCGGAGGAAGGAAAAGCAGACAATATTATAACTGTGGCATGGACAGGAACCATTTGTACGAATCCGCCTATGGCATATATTTCCGTGAGACCGGAACGACATTCCTATGATATGATAAAAAAAAGCGGAGAGTTTGTGATTAACCTTACCACAGAAGCATTGGTGAAAGCTACGGATTATTGTGGAGTGCGTTCAGGAAGAGATGTAGATAAGTTTGCCCAGATGCACCTTACGAAAGAGGCAGCTACCCATGTAAAAGCCCCATTGATTAAAGAATCACCAGTCAATATTGAATGTAAAGTCAAAGAGATTAAGGAATTGGGATCGCATCATATGTTTCTTGCAGATGTAGTGGGGGTCAACATCGACACGAAATATATGGATGAAAACGGAAAATTTAATTTGAATGATTCTGGACTCATTATTTACTCGCATGGGGAATATTATGGATTTGGAGAGTTATTAGGAAGCTTTGGATATTCGGTAAGGAAAAAGAATAAGAATAAAAAAAGAAAAAATAAATAAACAGCACTCGTAGGCAGGACTTAACAATTTGAGGGGGATTCGGTATGAGGATTAGCTATATTCACATTAAAAATTTTAAATCCATTCGTGACTTAGAGATTAAGGACGTAGACAATGCTTTGATTTTGGTTGGAAAAAATAATACAGGAAAGACTGTTGTGATAGATGCTATTTGTCTGGTTGCGGGACAGTATAAACCATTGCCGCGTCATTTTTTAGAAGCAGATAAAAATATATCGATTAATATAAAAGTGGCACTTAATGAAGACGATTTGCAGCTATACTATCAGAGAAAGGTAGTAAGCAATTATAAGAATTATGATACCTGGTTTAAAACATTTCAGGAGAGATTGCCCTCTTTTCAAAATGGAGAAATAGAGTTTACTTGTTTTGTTACACCAGACGGCATTATAAAATATGATGATGGGTATAAAAGAAATAATCCCTATATAAAGGAAGTATTTCCTAAGACCTATAACATTGACCACAGCCGAAATGTAAAGGCGATACAGGATGATGTGTTCCATTTTTATGATGACAATTCCCTGCAAGAGATTCAAAAAAATGCTTGTATGTTTGATGAAAATAAATCCTGCAACCATTGCTTCAGTTGTATCGAAGTAATCAATAAAAAATCCCCAACGGAATTGAATCTGCTGGAGATGGTTCGCTTGATGCAATATAAGATGTTGCAGGTAAATATTAGTGAATTTACGGATCGATTAAATAGCCATTTTCATAAAAATGGAAGTGGTTCTCAGGAGATTAAGCTACAAGTGGATTTCCATCCAGAAAGCCTGTTTCAGATTGCCACAACCGTATACAATCGTGACAGAAAGACCATGGGAGATATTGCTACGTTAAGTGAGGGACTTCGCAGTATCTATGCGTTGTCTATGCTTGAAACCTATGCGGAAGATGAAAATACCATACCTTGTATTATTTTGATGGAAGACCCTGAGATATTTTTACATCCACAGCTACAAAAAACAGCCAGTGAGGTGCTTTATCGGTTATCCAAAAAGAATCAGGTGATTTTTTCTACCCATTCACCAAACATGATTTTTAATTTTTCTTCCAAACAGATTAAGCAGGTTGTCTTGGATGAGGAATATTATACCGCGATCAAAGAGGATAACGATATTGATGAAATTCTTGATGATTTGGGATATACTGCCAATGATTTGATGAATGTAAGTTTTGTGTTTATTGTGGAAGGAAAGCAGGATAGTGTTCGCTTGCCGTTGCTTTTGGAAAAATATTATTCAGAGATATATGACGAGCAGGGAGGGATTCAGCGTATTTCTATCGTACCAACGAATAGTTGTACCAACATCAAGACTTATGCAAACTTAAAATATATCAATAAACTGTACTTGAAGGATCAGTTTTTAATGATACGGGACAGTGATGGAAAAAATCCAAAGCATCTGGTAAAGCAGCTTTGCAGTTATTATAGCCAACGCTCCAAAGAGGAGTTGGAAGGAAATCTTCCAAGGGTGACACCGAAAAACGTATTGGTATTAAAGTATTATTCCTTTGAAAATTACTTTTTAGACCCAAAGATTATGACCCAGATTGGCGTTATTAAGAACGAAGATTATTTTTACAATACGCTATTTAAAAAGTATAAAGATTACCTCTATAAGATTGGAAGCGTGAAGCGTATGATAAAAGCAACCAACATCCGCATCAACTCCAAAGAGGATATTAAACGAAATATGGAGACGATTAAAATTTATGTGCGTGGACATAATTTGTTTGATATATTTTATGGCAGATACCACAATGATGACCAGGTGGAAATACTGAAAAAATATATAGATGTGGCGCCAAGAGATGCCTTTAAAGATATTTTGGATGCCATTGATCGTTTTATATATTTTGAAAACCGAAAAAAATAGTTTTCCTTGTCTATGGACTGTGGTAAAATTATTTATGTTATACGAAACGGAATGGAGGAAAACCACAGATGGATAATGTAGTGTTAATTGGAATGCCAGGTTCGGGAAAGAGTACGCTTGGTGTGGTATTAGCGAAGATGCTGGGATATGGATTTATCGATTCGGATTTGATTATTGAGGAAGAAGAAGGGCGTTTGCTTCATGAGATTATTGCTCAGGAGGGCATTGATGGATTTATAGAGATTGAAAATAGAGTAAATAGTCATATAAATGTAGAAAAAAAAGTAATTGCCACAGGTGGAAGTGCTGTCTATGGCGAGGAGGCTATGTTACATCTTGGACAGATTGGAAAAATCGTATATTTAAAGTGGAGCCAAGAAGAACTTGCTGGACATTTGGGGGACTTAAAAGAGCGTGGAGTTGTATTAAAAGAAGGGCAGGATTTTGCAGGACTTTATGCAGAGAGATGTCCATTATATGAAAAATATGCAGATATTACAGTGGATTGTGAAGGGGATTCGATTGAAAATATGGTAAAAAAGATTATGCAGGCATTGTAATAGAATAGGGCAAATATAGTTGTACATAGCAAAGAAAGAGGTGTCACGTTGGTGGCGCCCTTTTTAGTGTTTCATAGAAAAATGCGTCTTATAGAGAAAAACGCTTCGCATTATTAGTAGCATATTTTTATTTTTGGAATAGAATAATAGTAGTAGTGGAGAATTTTTTGAAAGTACTTGCTAATTTTGGTGGTTGTGATATAATCAAAGAGATTATTTAAGAAAAAAATAGGGTTGTCTACCCTTTTTCAGATGCAAAAAAGATTAAAAACAGGTAATTTGTTTACCATTAATATAGATAGAGGTGCGAAAATGGAACAATATATTATGAAGGGTGGAAATCCTTTAAAGGGCGAGGTTACAATTAGTGGGGCAAAGAATGCAGCATTGGGAATTTTAGCTGCATCTATTATGACAGATGAGACTGTTACGTTAGAAAATTTACCGAATGTACGTGATATTCGCGTGCTTTTGCAGGCGATTCAGGAAATTGGCGCCAGAGTGGAGTATGTAGATACTAATACAGTAAAGATTAATGGAAGCAACATAAGTTCAGTTAGTATTGATTACGAATTTATTCGTAAGATTCGTGCATCTTACTATTTGTTAGGTGCATTGCTGGGAAAATACCGCAAATCACAGGTAGCATTGCCAGGTGGCTGTAATATTGGAAGCCGTCCAATTGACCAGCATATCAAAGGATTTAAAGCATTAGGAGCGGAAGTTACGATTGAGCAGGGTATGATTGCAACAGAGGCAGATAAGTTGGAAGGAACACACATATATATGGACGTGGTTTCCGTTGGTGCTACAATTAATGTTATGATGGCAGCAGCTATGGCAGAAGGAAAAAGTATTATTGAAAATGCAGCGAAAGAGCCTCATATTGTTGATGTGGCAAACTTTTTAAATAGCATGGGTGCCAATATCAAAGGTGCAGGAACAGATGTGATTCGTGTACAGGGTGTGGAGAAATTGCATGGTACAGAATACTCTATTATACCGGATCAGATTGAAGCTGGAACTTTTATGTGTATGGCAGCAGCAACAAAAGGCGATGTACTTATTAAGAACGTTATTCCAAAGCATTTGGAAGCAATCAGTGCGAAGCTTGTAGAGATGGGTGCTACCGTAGAGGAATATGATGACGCAGTTCGTGTAATCGGTATTGAAGGACGCTTAGGACCAACACACATTAAGACACTTCCATATCCTGGATTTCCAACGGATATGCAGCCACAATTTGCTACTCTTTTGGCATTGTCAGAGGGTTCTAGTATTGTGACAGAGAGTATTTTTGAGAATCGTTTTAAGTATGTAGATGAATTGACGCGTATGGGTGCGAAGATTACTGTAGAGGGAAATACCGCATTTATAGAAGGTGTAGAAGGCTTTAGTTGTGCAAAGGTAAGTGCACCTGATTTACGTGCTGGAGCAGCTTTGGTTATGGCTGGTTTAGCAGCTACAGGAATTACTACTGTGGATCAGATTGAATTTATTCAACGTGGTTATGAGGCCTTTGAGGAAAAATTGACTGCATTAGGAGCAAAGATTGAACGTATTCCAGTAGATGATGAGAAGGCAGTACAGAAGTTTGAACTAAAGGTAGGATAAATCTGGGAGGTTTTAACGTGAAGAAAAAGATTGTAAGTATACTATTATGTCTTGTGTTAGTGTTATCCTTAGTATCCTGTGGAAACAGCAAGAAAAAGGATGCAATCGAAGGAACATGGAAGCTTTCTAAGGCGTATTTTGGAGAAAATGAAGTAACACAGGAGCAGTTGCAAAGTGCAGGTATTGGTGGTACTACATTTACTTTTAAAGATGGAGAAGTTACGATTGAGACTGCATCTACAGAAGATACAGAAGTAGCGGAAGGTCAGTACTCTCTCAGTGGTTCCAATGTTATTATTTCCACAAAGGGAGAGGAAGGTTCCTATAAAGGAACTTTGAAAGATGGAGAATTGACAATTGTAGGAAGTAATTTGGATTTAGCAGATAATAGTGCAACCGACGCACCAGCAGCTACTGCAAAGGCAGGCAAAAAGAAGTCTGAAAAAGCTACTGCAAAACCAAAGGCTACCAAGCAGGCAGAAAAGGATGCTCCATCCACAGCGGGAACAGATACAAACGTAGAGATTAAACTTGTATTTGAAAAACAATAGAAATAAAATAGCTAAGATAGAAAAAGAAAGGGTGTCACAAATGCGACACCCTTTTTGTTGTGAAAGGAATGGATTTGTTTTCCCTTCAGCATTATAGTATTTTTTGTATATGTAATCTCTTTATTTTAGCCAGATCAATAAACTGATTTTCTATTTTTATAACTGGTCTTGTGATATGCTGTGAATCAATCATGATAATTTCCCCAATACGGTCATCATTTAACTGTACGGTACAGTTGATATAACTGTTTGCCATGCCTTCCAAAAATGGCAATAAAAACTTAGGGGAGAACTGTTGGAAACCATCCTGTTCAAATACGCTCATCGCATCAAATGGACAATTTGCCTGACGATATACACGCGGATTTGTCATAGCCACATATACGTCTGCAATGGCAACAATCTGAGCAAAATCATCAATTTCGTCTCCTTTAAGACCGTTAGGATAACCAGAACCATCGGTGCGTTCGTGATGCATCAAGACTGCATTTAAAATACGGTTATCCAAGTTTTGATCTTTTAAAAGGTCGTATCCATGTTGAGGATGTTCCTTTATAATTTCGTACTCTGCAGGAGTTAATCGACTTGGTTTATGAAGGATTGCAGATGGAACTGTAACCTTACCAATATCATGCAACATACCTGCCAGTGTAAGTACTTGAATATCTTCATCCGAATAGCCAAACCATCGACCGATGGCATTGCATAGAATAGCTACGCTTACCGAATGGGTATACGTTACATCATCGCTGTCCAGTAAACATTGAAACATATGAATGATATGGGTATTATTGCGACTTTCATGAATAATTTTTTCCATGTCATCTGTCAATGATGCAGCGTCAATTGGCTCGCACAATTGACCATTTACCGTTGCAATTTTTTTCTTAAAATCGGTAACGACAGAATCATATGCCTGATTAAACTTTTTGAATTCAAGTGTACTTTTAATATATTCAGAGTATGTATCGGAAGCTGTATTGCCGTAATCCATACGTTCTGGTTCCCCATCTTCATTGATTTCAATTTTAATTTGATTAATTGCATAAAATTTTAATCTTGTAATAGAATGATTGGTAAGCTCTGAGTGCGCTGGAATAATCAAATAATCCTGTAACCCGAAAATATCTTCCGCTACGATCATACCTGGTACAGCTTCGGCTGTTGTTATTATCTTGGTTTTCAATGGAAAATCCCCCTTATACATTCATAGTTGTGTTCGCAAAAGCAGACACATCCGTTTATTATAGTATATACTGAAAGACAAAAAAATACAATAAATAACCAAAAATGGAAAAAAACGTCAAATTTTTGACTGAATGTAGGGGGTATGTTAAGAGTGCCTACTTTGCTAATTCCAGCTTGGGGCTGTAAAGCAAAGTGTCTGTTTCAATAATGCATAGAATACTGTCTACAACGTTGTGACAAACCTGTACGATATAGGTGCAGTCATTGTCGATACCGTGACAACTATTTGTATACATCTGATGTGCTTCACGAATATAAGAACAAATGCTTTCCACATCATAAGCAATCGGATCTTTTAGACGGTAGCGTTTATTTCCGTCTTGTTTAATATAAGAACGTAATGTTTGCTTTAATTCCTCTTCGTAGCGACAGTGGTCTGTAATAGTCCCTGGATAAAAGGAATTGTGTGGAAATGTAAAATAGTCAGCTACATAGTGGAGAATGACGCCTAATCGTCTACAAAAAGAAGAAGTAATTCCTTTTGTTGGATTGTAACTGCAAACCAATCGCATCAATTCTTTCCTTACATGCAAAAAAGTGTCGTCAATGCAGTGTCTAGTAGTAATAAAAGATGGAACGCAGTCAGGCAAGATACTTCCCCAATAAAATGCCTTTTTATGTGTCGTTAATGTCTCCATGCCTTCGCTAGTCATTAAATAGTAAGCTAATGCAAGATGTGACTTTTTTCTCATAGTTTGGATAACCCCTTTCCTAAACCAAAACAGAAATTTATATTCGCATTCGTTTTCATTTTACTGCAAGTATGCAAGTTTGGCAATGGAAAATAGTTGCAAATTTCAAATTTACAAGGTATGATAGCAATGTAGCGGCAAATTGAATTTCGTAAATGGCTAAAGAGAGAGGAAAACAAGGAGGAGCGAAAAATGAAAAAACGTACAAAAAGATTACTGGCAGGGGCAATGGCAGGGTTGCTGTTTTTGCAATCACCAAATATTGCAATGGCAGATAGTGAAAAAGTTGTTACATTGGGAGCAGACTTAACGACGGAACAAAGAAGTGAGATGCTACAGTATTTTGGAGTGTCTGAGGACGAAGTAACAATTGTAGAGGTAAACAATCAGGAAGAACATGATTATCTGAAAGGAATTGCAACAGAAGCAGAGATTGGTAGACATACTTATAGTTGTGCATATATTATGCCAACCAGTAGTGGAAAAATTAATGTAAAGACAGCACATTTAACGTGGGTTTCTACAAGTATGATTGCAAATACATTGGTAACTGCAGGAATTGACAGTTGTGATGTGGTTGCGGCAGCACCAAAGGATGTGTCTGGTACAGGTGCCTTAACTGGTGTAATCAAAGCCTATGAGAAGGTAACAGATGAAAAGCTGGATGAGGATAAGACTGGTCTGGCTATGCAGGAATTATATACAACAGCAGAAATTGGACAGGATATTGGTAAGGATGAAGCATCGGCTGTCATGAACGAAGTAAAGACACAGGTATTAAAGGATGGTTTGACAGATCAGGACAAGATTCAAGATGTTGTAGAAGATGTAGCAGCATACTATAAGGTAAATCTTACATCTGATCAGGTAGCACAGGTAAGTAAGCTGATGTCTCAAATCGGACAGCAGGATTATGATTATAATGCAATCAAGGGAACTATGGAGGGGTTGCAGGATAAACTGGTAGACAACATAGATGGTGTAAAGGAAAGCTTCCTTGAAAAGACAGATGGTGGAAGTGGTATTTTTGCTGCAATCGGAAGCTTCTTTGCAGGAATTTTCAAAGCAATCGGAGACTTCTTCTCAGGTTTGTTTGGAGGCGGTGATAAGGACAAACCTGAAGATAGCATTTTAGATAATGTAGATGATAGTGCATTAGGTATCACTGGAACAGATGATCCAAATGCAAAGGGAGTACAGACAACAGAGGCTCCTGAAGGCAATGACAGTAGTTCTGCTGCACCAGAAGAAACATCCGCTGCAACGGATGAGGGTGGAGTAAAGGAAGATTCCTTTACCGTAGATAAAGATGCAAATAAGGCAGAAAAAAGTGAAGGAGATTCAGGAATTGACGCATCCGTAAGCGAATCTACACAGAGTGGAAATATTGATATTCAGTAAATTGAATACTTGTATAGTTAAAACAATAGCCAGAGTTTGAGAAATCAAAACTCTGGCTATTGTTATATTGTTCTTACAGTTCTATTTTCATTTCGCCCTCTTTTAAAATTCCAAGCTTTTTCATGCCTTCTGCAATACCAAGTGAAATAACACCAGGTAAAACAAAACAAAGAAGACTGACTAGCAATAGGGCTTCTGATGCGCCGATATTGTTTTTAATCGTATCGTAAGCGGTGAGACAACCAGTAAGTCCTGTAGTACCCATGGCAGCACCCTTTGCTGTATTTGAAAATTTTAAAAATCCACAGGCTCCTCCCAAGATTGCACTGGATATGAGTGAGGGAAGTAATATGTAAGGTCGCTTTAATGTGTTTGCAAGCTGAAGCTTAGCAGTACCAATTCCCTGTGCAAATAAACCTACGAATTTATTGTCATGATAGCTTGCGACTGCATATCCAATCATGCTACAGCAGCATCCAATCGTTGCTGCACCAGCAGCAAGACCTTTTAGTTTTGCAATGCTGACAATAGAAAGTACGCTGATTGGTAGTAGAGATAACATGCAGGATAAGCAGGCAATTACAATTCCCATCACAATATTGTTTTGTTTGGTTGCCCACTGAAATGCATCTGCAAGGCGAGTATTGATGACATCAAATCCCGGTGCTAAGAAGAGACCGGTAATTGTACCACAGCCGCCCCCTACAAGAGGAATCAGCAGTAAATCATATTGTGTTTTACCAAGAATAAGTTGTCCTACTTCCAATGCAACATAGGCCGCAATAAAGGCACCAAGTGGATTACCGGCACCTGATAATTTTACCATACCTCCTACTTTTGATACGATAGAACTTTCAAATATAGCATCTGCATGAGCACCAACCATTCCAGAGAGCATACCGCCTAATGCTACTAATGGAGGAGAGGCAAACTTTGATGCCATTCCCATTGCAATACCTGCGCCAGTCAACATAATTGCCAGCCCACCTATTGTAATAAGAAAATCTCCAATATCTTTGGTGATAAGGGACCCCAATTGTTGTAAGATAATACCAAATGCATAGGTACAGAATATCCCAAGTGCCATACCATTGATACCATCCACAAAAATGTGTGATAATATTTTTTTCATACAAATCCTCCGCTTTTGTCCTTCCCAGGTCTGTTTTTTGTGTATGTAGAAACTTACTTGAATCAAAGTAAGCTTGTGTGTTACACTGTTTTGTATATAGTAACGCACCATCTACTAGAGTAACACAAATTTAGTAGTGGGGCAAGTTTTTTGCATCTCATTTTTGGAAGGAAATGTAATACTTTAAAAATTCTGGAATAAAAAATAATATCCCGCAAAAGGATAAAGGAGGGAAAGATATGTTCCGCTTATGGGCAAAAATTTTCAAAGAGAATCGCTTACTAAAGGATACTGTAATCTGCAATGAGGATTATACGATGAACCGTACAAAGAAAATATACGATGCGATTGATAAGATTTGTATTGAGTTTGATTTAGCACATCCCATCTGGTTACAATCTACTATACGAGATTTTCAACAACATGATAAATGCCGTTTTACAAAAGATAATTTTCCAGAGGAGATCGATTTTGACTATTTGGAAATACATGTGATAGAAGAGGACTATTAGTAGTGTAGAAACCTCTTTTTGGGCTTGAAATAAAGTTAAGAAAATAGGATGTGTTGGCTGTGCGTATCACCAGACTAATAAAAAAGATGCAGAATGTATTCTGCATCTTTTTTCTATTCCATTTATTTTTTTTGTCCGTATTTTCTAAGAATCTTATCAATACGCTCTGCTGGGTTAAGCAGCTTGCTGATGGATTCATCATGATTTAATGTATCAATGATTAAAGCAATGTACTTGCTCATATCAACATTGATGTAATATTCTTTTGATAAAAGTTCCTCAGTCTGATATACAAGGTTTGTAGTAAGCATACGATAGAAAAGACCTTCTTCATAAGCTTTGTCGAAACGCTCTAAACCATTTGTAAACAAACCAAAAGTAGAAACGATAAAGATACGGTTTGCATTTCTTTTCTTTAACTGTCTTGCAACATCGATCATACTATCGCCAGAAGAAATCATATCATCTACGATAATAGCATCTTTTCCATTTAAGTCTGGTCCTAAGAAATCATGTGCAACAATTGGGTTTCTTCCGTCAACGATCTGTGTATAATCACGACGTTTATAGAACATACCCATATCTACACCAAGGACAGTTGCAAGGTAGATTGCTCTTCCTGTAGCACCTTCGTCCGGGCTGATTACCATTAAATGATCTGGATCACATTTAATATCATCTACATTCTGCAATAAAGCTTTGATAAACTGATAGTTTGGTAAAATAGTTTCAAATCCGTTCAAAGGAATTGCGTTCTGTACTCTAGGATCATGTGCATCAAATGTAATAATATTATCTACACCCATGCTGATTAATTCCTGAAGTGCCAATGCACAATCAAGAGATTCTCTAGAAGAACGTTTATGCTGTCTACTTTCATATAAGAAAGGCATAATAACAGTAATTCTTCTTGCCTTACCACTTACGGCAGCAATAACACGCTTCAAGTCAGAAAAATGGTCATCTGGTGACATATGATTTTCGTGTCCACATACTGTGTAAGTCAAGCTGTAATTACAAACATCTACCAAAAGGTATAAATCATCACCTCTGACAGATTCCTTGATGACGCACTTTGCTTCACCTGAACCAAAACGTGGTGTGCTTACATCTAAAAGATAAGAATCTTTTTTGTAACCGCGGTATGCAACACTGCTACTATTTTCGTCATTACGTTTGCTGCGCCAGTCTACTAAATATTCGTCAACTTTTTCGCCTAGTGCCTGACTGCTCTTTAAAGCAACCAAACCTAAAGAACCAACTGGAATAGTGTTAAAAATTTTCTGATCCTGTGACATGAGATATCCTCCGTTTAATAAAAGATGAACTGTGATGTGCATATGAAAGGTGAGAAGTTTCACAGTTCGATAATGATAGTTACATATATATGCTATTTTAAACTGGTAAAACGACCAGCCAATAGTGTACAAAAGTAATCATAAGATAATGTTAGTAAATCCTACCAAGTCCACCTTAATTTATACCATTATACATAATTTTCGTCAAGGAAAACTTATGGGATTGCCTTTTTGATACGGATATCCGTTCCAAAAAGCTTTAAAATCGTATAACTGCTTACAATTCTGGAAAAAATGCGTTCGCTGTATTGTTCGCTTAAATCATCTAATGAGAGATTGGTAGAAATAATCGTGGATTTTTCGGACAATAACCGTTCATTTAAGCAGGTATAAAGTTGTGAGTTTGTAAAACTGTTGGCAAGCTCTGTACCAAGGTCATCAATAATCAACAAATCACAATCTAAAATACCCTCAAATTGTTCCTCAATCGTATCCTCTTTTGTTTTAGAAAACTTGTGTTTTTCTAAAATATCGAATAATTCAAAGGCTGTCAGATAAATAACCGTGTGTGCACTCTCGATTAATTCCTTTGCAATGCAGTTGCTAAGAAAGGTCTTTCCTGCTCCTGAATTACCATATAGCAAAATATTCTCAAATTTCTGGTCAAAATTTTGAATAAAATTTTGGCAGGATGCTACAATATGTACCATATTCTCATAAGAAGTAATACCTGTGGCAGCATCTACAAAATCCTGATCAAAATAATCATAGGAAAAAGTTGAGAAATTTTCCTTTTCAATCGCATTACGAATATTGGATTGGTGATAGAGCATATCTACAATTGCCTGTTTAAAACAGTGGCATTTATTTTTGCTAAGTAAGATATGATCCTCATCTGGCCATACTTCATCGGTGATATAGCCAGTATCCTTACAGTCTGGACAGGTGTAATGAAGAGTCAGATAGTCTTCTGGATACCCATGTGCCATAAGAAGTGCCTTTTTATTTTCGGATAGTTCCTGATTGGCAGCACGAAGTCGTTCTAAGGCATCTTCATCACCGAGAAGAGATAATTTTATTGTTTTCGTAGCATTGGATGCAATTTCATTATCCAATTCTCTTAATGCCGGAATCGCCTGATACATGGCATCCTGTTTTTCTCTGAGGATTCGATGGTTTTCTAACTGGCGTTTATCATATTCTCGTAAAATCTGGTTGTATTGTTCATTTTTCAGAGGCATAGTCCGACAATCCTTTCCTTATCATAAATCCTATACGGCAGGTTGGTTTGTTATCGTATTTTATCCCTTAGGAATTTCGACTCTTTTCCAACAGTTTTTTTTCTAAGGAGGAGTAATCCTCTTTCGTGTAATTACGCTGTGGAAATTGATTAAATTTATTATTCGTAGTTGGTTTGCTAGGGGTATTTACCTTCTTTTGTTTGTGCAATTGATCCTGTCTGGCAATATCCGCAGGAGTATGTACACCTTCTCGATACCAACTTTCTAAAATAGAATTGGCATATTTAAAATCTGGTTTCTGAATCTTTAAAAGGGTGCGACTACAAGCCGCCTCAATCATCTTTTTATCAAAGCCCATTTGTTTCACCCAACGGTCGATATAATCCAGTTCTATTTTACCTGGCATACGGTTTAGCCCAAATGCCTGACATACCGCAATGTAGTCCTCGTTGTACGCTATCATGGCTTTGGTTGCTTGTTCAGGCGTGCGGATACCTTCTTTATGCCAAGAAATAGCTACTTTTTCAATGTATTCTGGTCTTTTTTTGTGTCGTTCTCCTACGCAGTAATCATATAAATAAAAAATCAGCTCAGGAGAGAACTTTAATTGACGGTAAATAAAAGTTGCAGTTTGTATGTCTTTTGGCGTAAGCGGTCTTTCTAAATGAGACTGTGCCATTAACAAGATTGTAGAAAAAACACTGTCGTTTTCCTTGAGTTGATTAATCTCTTCTGGATCAATTTCTTTTCGTATGAGGGTGTCTTGTTTTTCCACAGAGGTTGTTTGCTTCGTATAATCCGAAAATTGTGTCTGTGGATAGGTGGCAGTATAGGTTTCCTTCCCGCTGTTTGGTGTATAAGAAGGGGATGGTTCTGTTTTTCTTTCTGACAGCTTGTTTTGTGTTTTGTTTTTGGGTTCTAACATCCGCAAGTCGGAAATAGAACCATTGGAAGTTCTGGTAAGCTGGATTAGTTGCTCCTTTTCCCAGTACCTCAATGCACGCAATACATCCCCTTCTGTATAATCAAAATAATCAGAAATAGAAGAAATAGAAACTTCCTGTGCGTCTGCCTGTATAAGTCGCAACAAATACAAATATATTTTTACATAGTTTCCATTTGCAGATGGCATATAATCATCTATGAAATGGTTGGAAATGGTTGTGGTAGAACCAGTTGTTGCATGGTGTAGTCGCATGAAAGTTTCCCTCCTAAAAAATGTTCCTGTTCGTTAGTGTTAGTATAACATAGGTGGATAAAAAAGGGCAAGGATGTGAGTTGTCCACTATTTATAGTGTGGATGTTGTGGATAATGTGGATTTTTGTTTGATTTTCGAAACAAAAATGTGCGTAAACTGTCGCAAAATGCCATAATGTGAGGTTTCGGGGTGGAATATATATAGATACTGAAATGTGGACAAATAAAAAAGAAATCCACAGTGGATACCAACAAAAAAATGTTGATAACCCTGTGGATAATGTGGATAAATTATTTTCCAAGTAGGGATTCGCCCACTTTTACTATATCTCCGGCACCCATAGTTATTAACAAATCGCCTGTGACACAATTTTTTAATAAAAAGTTTTCGATTTCATCAAAAGTTGGGAAATAATATGCTTCTGTTCCCAGTTCTTTGATTTTTTCCATAATATCAGCAGAGGAAATATCACCTGGATCTACTTCTCTAGCTGCGTAAATATCCGCTAAGACTACTTTGTCGGCTTTGGAAAGTGCCTGTGCAAATTCATCTAAAAATGCTTTTGTTCTTGTATAGGTGTGAGGCTGGAATACACACCAGGTAGTTTTATGTGGATATTTCTTTGCTGCTTCTAAGGTTGCGGCAATTTCTGTAGGATGATGTGCATAATCATCAATAATAGTAATACCACCTAATTCGCCTTTGTATTCAAAACGGCGGTCGGTTCCTTCAAAAGCAGATAGCCCTTTTTGGATAGCTTCAATGGAAATATCCAAATAGCGAGCCAATGCAATTGCAGATAAAGCGTTTGAAATGTTGTGTTCACCCACAACAGAAAGTTTAATATGCGTTAATAACGTTCCTTTTTCCATTACATCAAAAGAACCATGTCCTAGTTCATCATAGGTAATATTGGTAGCATAGTAGTCGCAGTTCTGGTCAGAAATACTGTAAGTAGTCACCTGTCCCTGACAGCAGTCTGCAATTTCTTTATAATTATCAATATTTCCGTTGATAATCAATAGGCCGTTTTCAGGAAGTAGTGCAGTGAATTTCTTAAATGAATTTCGAATATCTGCTAAATCCTTAAAGAAGTCCATATGGTCTTCTTCTATATTTAAGATTAGGTTGATGGTTGGATGGAATTTTAAAAAGCTGTTTGTATATTCACATGCCTCTGTAACAAAATTATCAGAATGTCCAATACGAAGATTTCCGTGAATGGCTTTTAAAATTCCACCTACTGAAATCGTAGGGTCTAAATCGGCAGCCAGAAGGATGTGGGATACCATGGAGGTAGTAGTTGTTTTTCCATGGGTACCTGAGACTGCAATGGCACGAGGATAGTTTTTCATAACTTGTCCTACCATCTCTGCACGATCCATCATAGGGATGCCAGCTTCTTTTGCTGCAATATATTCTTCATTTGTATCGCTGATTGCGGCTGTATAAACAACCAAATCAATGTCTGGTGTGATATTTTCTTTACATTGTCCATATTTTACGGTAATACCAAGGCTTTCCAAATGTTTGGTAAGCTTGGATTCCTGCTGGTCAGAACCACTGACCGTAAATCCCTTTGCGTGTAACAATTCGGCGAAACCACTCATGCTGATACCGCCTATCCCCATAAAATATACATGTCCTTTTTTTTGAAAATCAATATGATACATAAGTACACTTCCTTTTCCTTATTTTCGTGGCAAAAATCCTATCTTTCATTATAACCCTAAAATAGAGAAAAAGAAACTAAAAGTTGCATGGTTTTGATTGATTGGATATTGGAATTTAGACAGTGTCTTGTGTGGACAGGGAGGTGGAAAAACGATATAATAAAAAAGAATTGTTTTTGAATGAAAAACCAAAGAGAGGGAGCGGTATTATGAGAAAGAAAAAAGACACAGGAAAACGTATGTTGGCAGGTATTCTTACGGTTGCCATGTTACTGGAGGGTGGCACACTGGGAACTACATTTGCACAGACAACGGTTTCTGTCAAAACAGATACACAACTACAGTTGTCACAAAATGGGACAAAGGTAGATACGTTTGATACAGAGGAAGTGCAGGTTATCAGTGAAGTGGAAACACAAATTATGGCGGCAACTCCTGCAGCAGTACAGGGAGAGGATGTCATAACCATTACAGGTCCTGCAGTTACTACACAACCAGCAGTTACGGAACAGGCAACGATGACACCAGAAGTGAAAGAGACAAAGAGACCAGAGGAAACCGCTCAAGTAGCCGTAACTACAGAACCAGCTATTACACCTGTAGCAACTCCAAAGGCTACAAAAGCACCAACGGTAACCACGCCAACATTTACACTTCGAACAACAGGAAAGGGACAGGCAATTGTCGGTTTGAAAAAGACGAAAGGCGGTGTGGAAGGTCTTGTAGTATCCTACTGCCTTGGGAGTGGAAAATATAAGACGATAGGTACCTACAAAAATCAAAAGAATTTTTTGTATTTATCCAGATTGAAAGTAAACAAAACCTATACATTTCGTGTGCGTGCCTATAAAACAGTAAATGGCAAAAAACTTTACAGTAAGTATGCAACGAAGAAAATTAAGATTAGCAATAAATCCACGAAATTAATAAAGGGAAATTATAAGGTCGGAAGTGTATACGGACCAAATCTTACTCAGATTCAATTAAATCAAGTGAGAAATAAAGTACAATATTTTAAGGATCATTTTATAGATGATAGAATGTCGGATGTGGTAAAGGTAAGAATTGCGCATGATTATTTGTGTCAGGTATGCTCCTATGCACCAGACTGGTCAAAAAATGCTGCAAACTCTGCCTGGGGAGCTTTGGTGTATGGACAAGCACAATGTTCTGGATATGCAAGAGCCATGAAGGCATTGTGTGATGGGATTGGAATTGGATGCTATTATGTACATGCAAACAGCAAGGCTGTAAATCCAAGTCATCAGTGGAATGAGGTAAAAGTAAATGGCAAGTGGTATATTGTAGATGTGCAGTGTAATGATTCATCTGGATTTTATGCGTTTTTCCTCGTTAGTGCAAAATATTATCAGTCAGCAGGGATGCGATGGGATACAAATAAGTATCCAAAGTGTAAATCCAATTATAAATGGTAGGAGAGTAAGATGGAGTTAAATATACTTTATGAAGATAAAGACATTTTAGTATGTGAAAAGTTGCCGGGAGTTCCTGTGCAAAGTGACAAAACATTGGCACCGGATTTGGTAAATCAACTAAAAAACTATTGCTTTGAAAAAGAAGAAACCGCACCGTACATTGGTTTGGTGCATCGTCTGGACCGCCCCGTAGGAGGTGTGATGGTGTTCGGAAAGACCGCAGAGGCCACTAGAAAACTTTCACAGCAGATACAGCAAAAGCAGATGAAAAAGACATATTTGTGTATTGTAACAAAGGAATTACCAGACTTGTTAGGAGCAGATAAGGTTCTACTTACCGATTATCTAAAAAAGGATGGAAGGACAAATACCTCTCGGATCGTTTCACAGAGTGACAAGGCAGGGAAAAAAGCACAGCTTTATTATCAGGTAAAGAAAGTGGCGGAGGGGTGTTCGCTGGTGGAAGTGGGATTGCTGACAGGAAGACATCATCAAATACGAGTGCAAATGGCGGCTCATGTGGCTGGCATTTTGGGAGATACAAAGTACAATGCACAGACAGAGAAAAATGGCAGAGGAAAAGGAATTGCACTCTATTCGAATTCTATTTCCATTGTACATCCGAAAACAGGAAAGAGACTTACATTTTCCAATGAGCCTAAGGGCGGATATTGGGAAGGCTATGTATAAATTAGTTGTATGGGGGGCATAGTAAACAGGTACCACTATGAAAGAAGGAAAATGGGGGTGTGGTTTCTATGTCCAAGAAAAAGAGAGCACTTACAATAGTGGGAGCTGGAATTGTTGTTTATATACTATTCCGGTTCCTTTTTTTTATCATTCTTCCATTGCTCGTAGCTGTGGCAGTAGGAAAGTTTTTGGCTCCTGGAATTTTGTTTTTAGAAAGAAGATGCAGGTTGCCTAAATTATTTAGTGTAGTGTTGCCAGTTGTAGTCTTTTTTTCGGTTGTGGCAGTAGCATTTTATTTTTTCGGTTCCAGACTGTGCAATCAGATTATAGAATTAGTGAAAGCGGTTCCGTATTATCAAAAGTCTATCACTGTGCAGATTAGCAGTCTTTGCAGTTGGTGTGACCGTACATTTTTTATGGAGGAAGGCACTGTATTTCGCTGCGTCTGTGAGCAGATGAGCAAATGGTGTGGTAATCTGGCACAGAGTGGAATTGCAGCTATAACGGTCCGATTGTGGCAGTGTGCAAAGTGGTTTATATCCTGTATTGGGGTTGCTGGTATTATTGTAATCGTGACCTGCATGTTTGTGCTGCACTACGAAGAGGTGAGAGAACAATATCATAATTGTCTGTTTTATGAAGACATAGAGAAACTGTTAAGGCCACTTACGAAAGTTGGATTTGCTTATTTAAAGGCACAGGTGATTATTATTTCCATTGTGACGGCAGTCTGTGCCGTTGGGTTTTATTTTACGGGGAGCCATTATGCGTTATTACTGGGAATCATTACTTCGGTTTTGGATGCCTTCCCGATTTTAGGATGTGGCATTATATTATTTCCCGCCATTATAATTGCAATTTTTAAAAAAGCGTGGTTCTCTGTAGTTATCTATTTGCTTGTGTGGGGTGCCTGCCAATGCGTGCGTCAGTTTTTAGAACCAAAGTTGATTGGAAGGAAACTGGGAATTTCGCCTTTTTATATTTTAATTTCTGTTTACTTTGGGTTGAAAGCATTTGGGGTGGTAGGGGTTATTACGGGACCCGCGGCGTTAGTTTTGATTCGTTCTATTGTAGATTACGTGGAACAGTTGGAGCAACACTAATCATTAAATGACAGGGAGCAGTTTCCTTTCTTGTTTTCCAGAAAAATAGTGTGGTCATTTTTAGAGGTCAGCGGAACATCTTCATAATTGATCCCATTGATAGAGATAGAACCAATGCCACGGTTAAATTGCAAATTGTAGTAGTCTTTTGGTGCGGCTAAATGTAAGGTGAAATCACCGTTTCCAATATGAAAAGTTCCGTTATCATAAAGTTGTCCGTCTAAAGTTATGGCACCAATTTCAGAAGTGGCATGCAGGGATTGGGCTGTAAATTGGGTGAAATTGAGGGCGCCATTTTCAATAGAGAGGGAGCCGTCTTTTATGTATAGTTTTGTACCCGAAATCGTTCCGTTTTCCTGTGTTACCACTAGATTATTAATGGACATATTTTTTATCGTGCCGTTTCCGTTATGCAGCGTGAGGGAAAGGTTTTGTAGGGCTGTGTTTTTTGGTATCTTTATATAGATTGTATTTTGGGTTCGGTCAGGGTTCTTTGAAAAGAACAAATTATATAGGTTGTGTGTCTGCTTTTGGGAAATTGTAAGTTGTTTCTTTTCCGCAGATACAGAGATACGTCCGATTTGAGAGAAAAAAGAAATTTCCACTTGCTCGCAATGCGGGTCCTCCGCAAGGACAAAATTATAATTGTCGCTGTTTAGAGATATGGTTTCAATATTGTCATACGCATGAATACTGCCTGCTGTGGTTACGATAGGAGTATTTTTTCGAAAGGGTTGAAATAGATTGGAGTTTGCATGAACATATTGCCAATCTGCTAAAAAAATCCCCATTTCAACAAGTAAGGTGACAGCGAAAATCGCAAATAAATTTAACATAGTAAGGAAAAGAACAGAGTGACTGATTTTGTGTTTTTTCTTAGGATGTACGTTTGCTGTGGAAAAAAATAAGGACGAAAAAAATAAAACCCCAATTACAAAAAGGCAAATTGGCAGCAGGAAGTGTCTGCGTTCTGCTACTGTCCATAAACCGTTTTTGAGTGTGAGGAAAAAAACAGAAAGAGAGATACCTGCAATAGATGGAATCCGCAAACCATCCTTAAAATAAGAAAAAAATAAAGGGATGATAAAAAGGAATAGCCAAAAGCCATTATAGAATAAAACGTGCATGTTTGGTAGAAATCTCCTTTCTGTATATGTTATTGCAAAACTCTCAATAAACGATATCTCATTTGTGAAATGCTCCATTATATAATCTCTATCATATAATGAATTGGAAGTTTGGGCAAGTGTAATAGAGTTTGGCAGAAATTGTTGTTGGTTATTTTTGGTTCCTTTCTCTTGACATCTTTTGGTTTTTCAAGTACACTTTCTAGAGAAGTTGAATAGTATATGCGAAGAAGAGGATTAGTACATGGCAGAAGCGTTGCAGAGAGAGACTTGTTTGCTGGGAGAGTCTTATGTGAAAGTGATGGAACCTACCTTGGAGCACTGTATGAAAATACAGCGTATGCCTGCGTTAAAGGAAATGAGTTGAATCAAAATTGATTAATTAGGGTGGCACCGCCGAAGTTCTTTGGTCCCTTTGCGGATGAAAGCTTTGGAGGTGTCATTTTTTGCGCTATAGGAAAATATATCTTATAGAGTGTTAATGTGGACTTGTCCACTTTGTTTTAAGAAAAGGAGAAATGCATTATGGCAAAGGAAAAGAAATTAGTAGAGGCAATTACTTCTATGGAAGAGGATTTTGCACAATGGTACACAGATGTAGTAAAAAAGGCAGAACTTATTGATTACTCTAGTGTAAGAGGTTGTACCATTTTCCGCCCAGCAGGTTATGCAATCTGGGAAAATATTCAGAAAAAGTTGGATGAAAAATTTAAAGAAACTGGCGTAGAAAATGTATATATGCCAATGTTTATTCCAGAGAGCTTGTTACAAAAGGAAGCGGATCATGTAGAAGGATTTGCACCAGAAGTTGCTTGGGTGACACAAGGTGGTTTAGATCCATTACAGGAAAAACTTGCAGTAAGACCAACTTCTGAAACTTTGTTCTGTGAGCATTATTCTCATGTAGTACAGTCTTATCGTGATTTGCCAAAAGTATATAATCAGTGGTGTTCCGTTGTACGTTGGGAAAAGACAACAAGACCTTTCCTTAGAACGATGGAATTTTTATGGCAGGAAGGACATACTGCACATGCGACTGCAGAAGAAGCACAGGCAAGAACGGAGCAGATGTTAAATGTATATGCAGATTTCTGTGAAAATGTACTTGCAATTCCTATGATAAAGGGAAGAAAGACAGATAAAGAAAAGTTTGCGGGAGCAGAGGCTACTTATACAATTGAGGCATTGATGCACGATGGAAAGGCTTTACAATCTGGTACCAGCCATAACTTTGGAGATGGATTTGCCAAGGCATTTGGTATTCAGTATACAGATAAGAACAATAAATTGCAGTATGCACATCAGACTTCATGGGGAATGACTACCCGTATTATTGGAGCAATGATCATGGTGCATGGAGACAATTCTGGATTGGTATTACCACCAAGAATCGCACCTACACAGATTATGATTATTCCAATTATGCAGAAAAAGGAAGGTGTGCTTGAAAAGGCAGAAGAATTACGTGCAATGCTTGCAAAACAGTTCTCCGTTAAAGTAGACGATAGCGACAAGAATCCAGGTTGGAAATACAGTGAACAGGAAATGCGTGGAATCCCTGTACGTGTAGAAGTTGGTCCAAAAGATATTGAGGCTGAAAAATGTGTGGTTGTTCGTCGTGACACTCGTGAGAAGATTGAGGTTCCTTTTGCAGAATTGGAAACAAGAATGGCAGAAATCTTAGATCAGATGCACAACGATATGTTAGAACGTGCCAGAAAGCATAGAGATGCGCATACTTATGTGGCAACCAATTATGAGGAATTTAAGGATATTGCAGAAAATAAACCTGGATTTATCAAAGCTATGTGGTGCGGTGATGAAGCTTGCGAAAACAAGATTAAGGATGATCTTGCAGTAACTTCCCGTTGTATGCCATTTGAGCAGGAAGAAGTAGCAACAACATGTGTATGCTGCGGAAAACCAGCGAAGAAGTTGGTTTATTGGGGAAAAGCATATTAAGATTGTGAATGTTTTGAAAAAAATGAAAAATATATATTGTTACGAAAGTATTATTATAAATAATCAGGCAATCATGGAGTTCCGAAAAAGTGTGGAAAGAGAGATATATTTCTGTACAAATGCTATGAAAAAAATGGTAGCAAAAATTTAGCAATTACAAATGTTGGATGGATTTGAAGGTAAAGCTGCAGAAAGTATCAAAACTTATTTTTCAGAAGTACATTTGTTTTTACTAGAAGCGATAGCAGAAGCACTTACAGAATTTGAATCTATGTTAAATCAATATACCATGGATATTTTGTGTAATGTGGATTCTTCGCCTTACGCAAGAATTTCGGTATCTGACTTGTTGGGGATGCGGGATCAGGTCAAGTACAAATATTTGGACATGGATGAAACCATAGATTCTGTAAATGAATTGATGAATGG
>OKRU01000446.1_pt1 | contig 41530 bp, 29 predicted proteins | sample 1601131 | NCBI WGS metagenome assembly OKRU01 (sample SAMEA3541558, study PRJEB24748) | human gut metagenome | biome: human gut; feature: human-associated habitat; material: faeces | place: China | collected 2012
AATGAAACGCAGCGTAGCAGCGCTACGCTAAGTGGAATGAGCGGACGCCAGAAGGAAAAAGGCGCAAGCAGATGGCGCAGGCGAATGCGGAAAATAGTACCACCACAAGGGAGGAACACCCATGAACATCCGCTGCTTCTGCTGCATGGGCGACAGCATCACCAGCGACCAGGTCAGCGGCATCGGCACGATGGTGGCGCATCAGCTGAACGCGCAGGAGGTGCTGAATGCCGCCTGCGGGTACGCAACCTGCTCCGACTGGCACGAAGGCGATAGGAACATCACGCCTGTAACGCTCATTGAGCCGCCGAACACGAACACGGCGGACAACGTGCTGTCCAATCAGGTGCGGCGCGTGCTGCAGGCGCTTACGCCGAAGGGCAGCCTCATCCGCTGGACGGTGGATGGCATCGAGTATGCGATTCCGGCGGAAATCGGTATCGGCACAGGCACGCTGAGCACGCCGGACGTCATCTACATCGCCATCTCCACCAATGACGGCAATCAACCGGAAAATGCTCCGTCGGATGACTTTGCGGCAGTCTGTGAACTCCCCTACGCCGCCCTGACCTGCACGTCGATGGCATCTGCGCTGCTCTGGGCAGTGCGGACATTACAGACCGTCTGCCCAAACGCGGCGATTTTTCTCGCCACGCCGCTGCAAACATACACCCCGCAGGAATGGATGGACGAATCTCACGGGCTGCTCAAGCGCCGCGTCATCCAGAAAGTCGCGCAAAAAACGGGTGTGCACTGCATCGACAGCTTCTACGGAAGCGGCTTTGACCGCAGCGTTGCCCGCTCTCACGGCGAAGTCCACCCGGACGAGGAATGGAAAATCCGCATTGCTGACTTTGTGGCAAAGGAAATCGAATCGACCCTGTATAAGGAGTAACCGATGGAGAATATCAAATGGCTGTGGGGCGTAATGGACAAGCGCTACCACAAGTGGCACATTCTTGGCCTCATCATCAGTGCCGTCACGTCGCTGATGCTGCTCATCAACCCCTACCTGACGATGCGCCTGATGGATGATGTCATTGTCGCGCAGAACCCCGAACCGCTCGTCGGCTTGCTGCTGGCGATGCTGATTGTCAAGGTTACGCGCGAAGGTCTGCGCTACCTGATGGTTGTCCTGCTGGAGCATTCCTCCCAGAACACGCTGATGAACCTGCGCATGCGGCTGTTCACGCGCCTGCAGTATCAGGACATGCGCTTTTTCGACATTCACCGCACGGGCGACCTGATGACGCGCCTGTCCGCCGACACGGACTGGTGCCGCCATTTTCTGGCATACATAGACTATGTGGCGGTAGACAGCATCGTCATGTTCGTGTCGTCGTCGATTTACCTGTTCTCGGTGAACTGGAAGCTCGCGCTGGCAATGGTCTGCGTCACGCCGCTGCTGATGATTATCACGAAAGTGTACTCCAAGGGTGCGCGGCGGATGTTCGTGGACATGCGCGACAAGATGAGCGACATGAACGCGAAGGCGCAGGAGAACATTGCGGCAAACCGCGTGGTGAAGGCGTTTGCGCGTGAGGAATACGAGGAGAACCGCTTCGACGAGCGTTCCCGCGCCTTCCGCGATGCGAATCTGGATATCAACAAGCGCTGGCTGTCCTTCTACCCCTTCATCGAGATTCTGGCGAACGCCATGACGCTGCTGACCGTCTTTTTCGGCGGCTACCTGATGATTACCGACGGCATGACGGCGGGCGAACTGACGATTTTCACCCAGCTGGCGTGGACGCTGAGCGTCCCCATGCGGCAGCTGGGCAACCTGCTCAACGACTGGCAGCGCTTCATCACCTGCTCGAACAAGGTCATGGAGATTGAAGTCTCCCGCCCGGAGATTGTAGACAGCTCCTGCGCGGTGAATCACGACCACATCGAGGGTGCGATTTCCTTTGACCATGTGTCCTTCGCTTACGGCTCGCAGCCGGTGCTGTCCGACGTAACGTTCTCCGCCAAGCCGGGGCAGACCGTCGCCATCATGGGGCCGACCGGTTCCGGCAAAACGACGCTGATTCAGCTGCTCGCCCGCTGCTACGACGTGACCAGCGGCAGCATTTCTGTTGACGGCTGCAATGTGCGCAAGTGGAAGCTGCAGCAGCTGCGCGACGGCATCGGCACAGCGACGCAGGACGTTTTCCTCTTCTCCGACACGGTGGAAGGCAACATTGCTTTCGGCGACCAGACGCTGACGGAGGATGAAGTGCACGACTTCGCCCGCCGCGCGGCTGCGGACGACTTCATCAAGGGCTTGTCCGAGGGCTACGACACGATTATCGGCGAACGCGGCGTGGGGCTTTCCGGCGGACAGAAGCAGCGCATTGCCTTGGCGCGCGCGCTGGCAGTCAAGCCCGGCATCCTCGTCATGGACGACACCACTTCCGCCGTCGATATGGAGACGGAGAAGTACATTCAGGCGCAGCTGCGTCAGCTCCCCTACGACTGCACGAAGCTGATCATTGCCCAGCGCATTTCCTCCGTCAAGGACGCTGACCTCATCCTGATTTTGAAGGACGGCGTTGTGACCGAGCGCGGCACGCATCAGGAGCTGCTGCGTCAGCGCGGCTACTACTACGAAACGTACTGCCTGCAAAACGGCATCACGCCCGACACCGCTCCGCAGGAGGTGATGTAACATGGCGCGCAACAAATTTGACGTAGACGAGCGCTTGGAAACCCCGTTTGACTTCCGGCACTTGAAGCGCGTGGGCGTTTACATCGGCAAGCACAAGTGGAAGATGCTGCTGGCGCTGTTTCTCTCCGCCTTGGCATCGGTAACGAGCCTCGCCGTGCCGAAAATCACCCAGACCGTCATGGACGTCGCCGTGCCGCAGAAAAACGTTGACCTGCTGCTGAAGATGGCGCTGGCGTTCATGGGCATCATCATCGTCGGCATCGTCTTCACGGTCATCCGCTCGCGCATCATGGCGTTCGTCAGTCAGCAGATCATCTACGACATCCGCAAAGACCTCTTCGCGCACCTGCAGCAGCTGCCTTTCGCCTACTACGACAGTCGTCCGGCGGGCAAAATCCTCGTGCGCGTCATCAATTACGTCAACAGCGTGTCGGATATTCTTTCCAACGGCATCATCAACTCGATTCTGGAAATCATCAATATCATCTTCATCGTCGTCTACATGTACACGACCGAACCGACGCTGGCGACGATTGTTGTGGCGGGGCTGCCGATTTTCGTGGCGATTATCATCATCCTGAAGCCTCGTCAGCGCCGCGCGTGGCAGAATCAGTCGAACAAAAACAGCAACTACAACGCGTATCTGGCGGAATCCATTGACGGCGTGCGCGTGAGCGAACTGTTCGCGCGGCAGGATGTCAACTGCTCCATCATGCAGCGGCTGGCGACGGCGTGCCGCGCGGCGTGGCTGAAGGCGATTTACATTTCCAACAGCGTCTGGCTCTCTTCGGAAATCATCACCCAGATTGTTTTCACCCTCATGTACTACGCGGGCGTGTACTGGCTGGGCGGCGCGGTGGTCTCCTTCGGCGTGATTCTTGCCATGGGGCAGTACGTCAGCCGTTTCTGGCAGCCGATTACGAATCTGGCGAACATCTACAACAGCTTCGTGAACAACATGGCGTACCTGGAGCGCATCTTCGAGACGATGGATGAACCGGTCGTGATTGACGACAAGCCAAATGCCGAGACGCTTCCGCCCATTACCGGCGCAGTTGATTACAACAACATCACCTTCGGCTACGAGGAAGGGCAGACCGTCCTCAAGGATGTCGACCTGCACGTCAAGGCGGGCGAAAGCATTGCGCTTGTCGGCCCGACCGGCGCGGGCAAGTCCACCATCGTCAACCTGCTCTGCCGCTTCTACGACCTGCGCAGCGGTTCCATCACGCTGACGGATGAATCCGGCGTGAAGCACGACATTACCGACGTAACGCTGCACTCCCTGCGCTCGCAGATGGGCATCATGCTGCAGGATTCCTTCATCTTCTCCGGCACGATTCTGGACAACATCCGCTACGGCCGTCTGGACGCGACGGACGACGAGGTACGTCAGGCGGCGGCGGTTGTCCGCGCGGACGACTTCATCCGCGAAATGCCGCAGGGCTACAAAACGACCGTGAACGAGCGCGGCGGCAGCCTTTCGCAGGGGCAGAAGCAGCTGATTGCTTTCGCGCGCACGCTGCTGAGCGACCCGCGCATCCTGATACTGGACGAGGCAACCTCCTCCATCGACACCAAGACGGAGAAGCTGCTGCAGGACGGCATTCAGGCGCTGCTGAAGGGACGCACGTCGTTCATCATTGCGCACCGTCTGTCCACCATCAAGAACTGCGACCGCATCCTGTACATCGGCAATCAGGGCATCATGGAAGCAGGCTCTCATGACGAATTGATGGCCAAGCGCGGCGCATACTACGAGCTGTACACCGCGCAGGCGCGCGATCAAGGCATGGGGGAATAAGGCGCGCACGGCGCTTCTGAAAATTGCATTGCATAGGGACAAAAAGCGGGGTTGCGTGAAAAATGCGCAATCCCGCTTTTTATACTATTTCCAGATTCACCTGCGCCATCTGCTTGCGCCTTTTCCGTTCTGGCGTCCGGTCGTTCCATTTAGCGTAGCGCTGCTACGCTGCATTCCACTCCCGTTAGCCAGAGCGAAAAATTCGCGGCGCATCTTGGCGCATTCTCATTTGGAAATAGTATTATATTATTTTTCCGCCCCTAAAATCGCCTTAATATCCCCCAAATTCTCCGCAAAATACACCTTTTCCTGTTTTTCTTCCGTCGAAAGCCCCATCTCCACCATATGCTTCAGCAGCGCCTTCAATCCCTCATAATACCCATTCAAATTATACAGCACACACGGGGCATCTATCTGCTTCAGCGCCAGCTTCGACATCACTTCCGACACCTCTTCCAGCGTCCCCGTGCCGCCCGGAAACGCAATGAACGCATCCCCCAGTTCTATCATCTTCGTCCGGCGCTCCGGAATGTCCTTCGTCACAATCAGCTCCGTCAGCCCTTCCATCTGAAAGCTCTCGCTGATGAAAAACTCCGGCTCAACGCCCGTCACCTCCGCGCCAGCCGCCAGGGCACTGGCCGCCAGCGCGCCCATCAAGCCGGATTTCGACCCGCCATACACCAGCGCGTTGCCGCTTTCGCCAATCCAGCGTCCGAGTTCCTCCACTGCCTGCCGAAAAGACGTGTCGCTGCCCTCGTTTGCCCCCAGATAAACCGTAATATTCATGCGAAAGAATCCCCCTTTGCGTATTTCTTCTATCGAGTATAGCAGAATGAACACGGAAACGCAATCGGGGGATTTCCGCAAAAATGAGAATTTCCTCATGAATTTCTAATCATCCTTCGATGGATTTTCCATTCCGCTTGTGCTATCCTTATTCTTGTCAGAACGACAGGACGCGCCTACTTGGGCGCAGGAGGATAAGCACTATGATGGCTTTCATCGATTCGGTTTTCCATGTGATTGGTTCTTTCATCAGCATGGTGTTTGAGGCGATTGTCGCTGCTGTGCAGCTTGGGTTTAGTGTCTTAGGCGGTCTCTTGGGGCTGGTGGTGAATCTGGGGATGCTGCTGCTGGTTGTCGGGCTGGTCGCGCTGGTGATTACGCGCCGCCGCAACTACAAGCAGGCAAAGTCGGATGAACCGCGCGTCATCCACATGGACAACGGCGAAACCTTCAAGAGCTATTACAGCAAGTAATTTGCAAAAAAGCGCTTGTCCTTCCTCTGAAAATGTGGTATAATCAGCGTTACCCTAAATTTTCGGAGGTTAAGAAGCAATGACGATTCTGTGGGACTGGAACGGCACGCTGCTCAGCGATGTACCGTTGGTGGTCAAAATCAACAATGAAGTTTTCGCGCGCCACGGCTATCGCCTGACAAGCGAGGAGGAATATCGGCGGATTTTCCGCTTTCCGGTCAAGGATTACTATACCGACATCGGCGTGACGGACGAGGATTTCCCGCTTGTGGCGAAGGAATGGAACGAAGGCTACGTCGCGAACTTCCATCTGGCACAGCTGCACAAGACGGCGGCGGAGGCGGTTCATCGCTTCCACGACGCAGGCTTCCATCAGGCGATTATCTCCGCCAGTCAGGTGGATCAGCTGCGCGCGCAGGTTGTCAAGTTTCCAGAGCTGGATGGCATGTTCGACGACATTCTGGGGCTGGGCGACGTCTACGCGGTGTCGAAGGTGCAGCTGGCGAAGGATTACCTTTCGCGCAAGGGCTACGACCCGGCGGACACGGTGTTTCTGGGCGACACGAGCCACGACGCCGAGGTTGCCCGCGCCATCGGCTGCCGCTGCCTGCTGATTTCCGGCGGGCACCAGTGCGACGCGGTGCTGCGTCAGGTGCCGGGCGTTGAAGTGCTGCCGTCCCTGCGCGCGGCGGCGGATGTATTAGGAGCATAACAAATTATGGCGGATATCTTGCAGGTCAACACGGAGCTTCCGGCGGATTTCACCCCGACCGCGTCAAGCGGCCTGACGGACGAGGAGGCGGCTTCCCGCAAGCCGAACATCTCCCACCACCGCCCCGACAAATCCACCGCGCAGATTCTGGCGGAAAATCTCTTCACGCCCTTCAACGGGCTGAATGTGGCGCTGGCGGTTTGTCTGGCGCTGGTGGGCAGCTGGCGGAACATGCTGTTTCTGGGTGTCGTGGTGTCGAACACGCTGATTGGCACGGTGCAGGAGCTTCGCGCGCGCAAGACCATCCGCAAGTTGTCCCTGCTGAACGCTCCGACCGCGCACGTTCTGCGCAACGGGCAGGAAAAGACCTGCGCGCCGGATGCGCTTGTCGCGGGCGATCTGGTGATTCTCCGCGCGGGCGACCAAGTGATGGCGGATGCCGTCGTCACCAGCGGGCAGGGTGCGGCGAACGAATCCCTGCTGACGGGGGAAAGCACGCCCATGCGCAAGCAGCCGGGCGATTTTCTTCTGTCCGGCAGCTATATTTTAGAAGGAACCTTCACCGCGCAGCTGGTTTATGTGGGCGACGAAAGCTATGCCGCCCGCCTGACGCGTTCCGCGAAGGAGATTCGCCGCCCGAAATCGGTGCTGATGACGGAGGTCAACCGCCTGATTCGCATCGTCAGCGCGGCGCTGATTCCGATTGGGCTGCTTTTGTTCTGCAAGCAGTTCTTCCTCCAGCACCTTCCGCTGACAACGGCTGTCCCTACGTCCGTCGCCGCCATGATCGGCATGATTCCTGAAGGGCTGATTCTGCTGATTTCGGTCGCCTTGGCGGTTGGCGTAATCAAGCTCGGCAAGCGAAACACCCTTGTGCAGGAGCTGTACGGCATTGAGACGCTCTCCCGCGCGGATGTGCTGTGTCTGGACAAAACCGGCACGATTACAACGGGCAAGATGACATTGGATTCGCTGCTGCCCCTTTCTGGTGACGAGGGCGCCATGCGGACGCAATTGGGGCGCTTCCTGTCCAGCATGGACGAGCGTTCCGGCACGCTGGATGCCCTCCGCGCGGAAATTCCCGATGTGCAGGGCGAAAAGCCCGTGGCTGTCCTGCCATTTTCCTCCGAACGGAAAAAGTCCGCCGTATCTTTTGCGGATGGTACAACGCTGATTTTAGGCGCGCCGACGTTTGTGCTGGATGATGCGCATCTTGCGCCGATTCGCAAAACGCTTTCGGACTGCGCCGGGCGCGGCTTGCGCGTGCTGGTTTTGGCGGAAGCGGACGGCTGCGTCACCGAAACTGACGCGCCCGCCGTCACCCGCGTGATTGGCCTTTGCCTGCTGACCGACGAGATTCGCCCCGCGGCGCAGGAGACGCTGCATTACTTCCATACGCAGGGTGTTGCGCTGAAAATTATCAGCGGCGACGACGAAAAGACGGTCGCGGCGATTGCCCGCAAGGTCGGCTTGTCGGGCGGCGCGGTGGATGCCTCCACCTTATCGGACGACGAACTCCCCGATGCCTGCGAGCGCTACGCCGTATTCGGGCGCGTGACCCCGACGCGGAAAAAGGCGCTGGTCGAGGCGCTCAAGGCGAAAGGGCATCACGTTGCCATGACCGGCGACGGCGTGAACGACATTCCCGCACTCAAGGCGGCGGACTGCTCCATTGCCATGGCAGGCGGTGCGGATGCCACAAAACAGGCGGCGCAGCTGACGCTCCTGGACGCGAATTTCGCGAACATGCCGCTGATTGTCGCGGAGGGGCGGCGTGTCGTGGGCAACATCACGCGCGCGGCGTCGCTCTTCCTCGTCAAGACGCTGTATTCCTTCGCCTTGGCGCTGCTGACGCTGCTGTTCCCAGTCGAATACCCCTTCCAGCCGATTCAGCTGACGCTCATTTCCTCGCTGACGATTGGCCTTCCGGCGTTCCTGCTGACGCTCGAACCGAATCAGGACCGCATACAGGGCAGTTTCCTGCGCACGGTGCTGACGCGGGCGATTCCCGGCGCGGCGGCGGTGTGCGTCTGCGCCATGGCGGCAATGGCGGGCGTGAATTTCGGCTGGGATATGGCGGACTGCAAGACGCTGGCGGCGCTGTGCGCGGGCGCGGTCGGGCTGATGATGCTCTATTCCGTCTCCGTCCCGCTGACGAAGCTGCGCGCGGCGGTGTGCGCCGTCATGACCGCCGGATTCGTGCTGGCGGTGTGCTATTTCAAGCAGATTTTCTATTTTGAGCACCTGACGCTGGCGCAGTACGGCGCGCTGGCAGGGCTGATTGTCCTTGCCGCGCTGGTGATGGCGGCGGTTTCGTGGGCGGCAAAAAGACTGCCGGGGAAAAAAGGATAATCGCAAGAAGGACGAGGCGGGAATGCTTCGTCCTTCTTTGTGTTATACTACTTGATGCGCGGCGCGTTCAATCATCCTTTCGATTGGGCAGCGCCGTTTTTTCTGTATGCGGAGGGCGACATGCCCTCATACTGCTGGAAAACCCGGTTGAAGGTCGCAATGCTGCCGAAGCCCGACTGCCCCGCAATGGACGTAATCGAATCATCCGTCCGTTCCAGAAGCTGCTTGCAGAGCGTCAGCCGCTGGCGGGTCAGGAATTCGTGGAACGATATGCCCAAGCAATCGTAGAAAAGGCGCTCAAAGTGGTAACGGCTGTACCCGCTCTTGTCCGCCATATTCTGCGGGGTCAAATCCTCCGCGCAGTGCGCCATCACATAGTCGCGAATATCGACGAAGAGCATCTGCGTCTGCTCCTTGTGGCGGACACGGCGGTTCAGTTCTGTGCCGTGTTCCTGCGCGTGGCGGCGGAGCAGGTCAATGAGCATCCGGCTCAATTCCAGCCGCGCGACCGTTAATCCAAAGCGATCCCGCGCCACCCCAGCCTCGGCCGCAGCGGTCTTTACGCGCTGCTCAATTTCGGGCGCGCTGCCCTTGCGAATCACCACGCACGGCTGGAGGGCTTCTTCTACCGCCAGCAGACCGTCGATAATGAACAGGCGCTCGCGGTCAAGGAGGAAGTAATAGCGTTGACCGGTCGGGGGTGTGTGGATTTCGTGGACGACGCCGGAGGGGATAACCATGATATCGCCCGGATGAAGAAGATAGCGCTCGTTTTCGACGATAACAGTGAGGTTCTCGGCGATAACCATGATGACCTCATAGGACATATGCCAATGCGGGAGGTAATCGCAGGTTTGGGTGTTATCGTAGAAACGGATGCCCTGACTGCGGTCTTCGCCGAATTCTTCCTTTTGGCGCATGTACCACATGTTGCTCTTCACGGCGTTACGTCCTCCTTTCCGGCTTTTTGCTCGCCCCTTGACTTCTTCGGCGCAGGCGCGCCTTCAAGGTGCTGTTTTCTTCATCATAGCCGTTTCGGGCGGAAATGTCAATCACGGCAGGCGCGAAATTCCGATTTGAGATGCGGAATTCATCACTTTGGTTGAATTGTATAGAAAAGCACAATCTATACTCGTTTCATCGGTACAAAAATCGCTAAAAATGAGAGATATTTCACTAAAAATGATTAGTGTCAAATGTGTAATCGGGCGATAATAAAGCCAGATGAACGATGTTCGTCGTTGCGCAATTCAAAGGGAAGGAAGGGATCCTTTTGCAATCTACCAAGGCGATTGTCCGCCGGGATTTGACCGGGCGTTCCACCATGCGGTGGGGAACGTACTTGAAGCGATACGGCACGCTATATCTGCTGCTGCTCGTGCCGCTGGCGTTCTTCATCATCTTCCGCTACGTTCCCATGTCCTACATTCTGCTGGCGTTCAAGAAGAACAACATTCTGAAAGCGCCGTGGCTGCTGGATTGGGCGAAAAACGGCGGCTGGGAATGGTTCATCAAGGCATTCAACGATAAGAACTTTATCGATGCGCTGAAGAACACCATCATCCTGAACCTGCTTGACCTCGTTATCGGCACGCCGATGCCCATCTTGATGGCGCTGCTGCTCAACGAGCTGGCGTTCCCGAAGTTCAAGCGCGTCGCACAGACCGTGCTGTACCTGCCGCACTTCCTGAGCTGGGTTATCATCTCCAGTCTGTCGCTGCGGCTGCTGGCAACCAACGACGGTCTGGTTAACCAGATATTCGGCACCAATATCGCCTTCTTAGGCACGGAGAACAACTGGCGCGCAACCTACATCGTGCTGGGCATCTGGAAGGAATGCGGCTGGAACACCATCATCTACCTCGCCGCGCTGACCGGCATCAGCCCGGAGCTGTACGAAGCGGCGGAAGTGGACGGTGCGAGCCGCCTGCGCAAAATCTGGCACATCACCCTGCCGGGCATCCGCTCCACCATCATCATCCTGCTGATTATGAACCTCGGCCGCATCCTCGGCAGCGAGTTCGACCGTCCGTTCACCCTGAGCAACCCGCTGGTTGAGGGCGCAAGCAAGACGATTTCCATCTTCGTCTACGAGCGCGGCATCAAGGGCAACCAGTTCGCCCTGTCCACAGCGGTCGGTCTGTTCCAGTCCGTCGTCTGCGTCATCTTCCTGCTTGCCTCGAACACGCTGGCGAAGAAGTTCGACGAGCCGGGCATCATGTAAGGAGGCTGCGATATGGCGACGACAACTACCTTCAACGGCAAAAAAGTCCATCAGGGCATGATCAAATCCCAAAAGACCCGCGTGGGCGACTTCATCATTGCCTTCATCATCTTTCTGACGATGATGATTTGCCTGCTGCCGATGGTCAACGTGCTGGCAAGCTCCCTGTCCTCCAGCGAACACCTGATTCGCAACGACGTGTTCCTCTGGCCCAAGGGCTGGAATTTTGAGGCGTACAAGACCATTCTGAGCGACAGCAAGTACACATGGTCTCTGGCGTGGACGGGCATCCTGACCGTCGTCTGCACGGTGCTGAGCCTTGTGCTGACCGTCTGCACCGCCTTCCCGCTGATTTACAAAAATCTGCGCGGCGGCAAGGTCATCAACTTCATCATCCTGTTCACGATGTACTTCAGTGCCGGCACGATTCCGGGCTACATCCTGCTGAACAACCTCAAGATGCTCAACACCCCGTGGGCGCTGATTCTGCCGAACTGCATCAGCGTGTTCAACGTCATCGTGCTGCGCTCGTTCTTCTACAGCGTGCCGGACAGCCTTCGCGAGGCGGCGGAGATTGACGGTGCAGGCCCAATCCGCACGCTGGTGACGGTGTATCTGCCGCTGTCTCTGCCCTCTCTGGCGACGCTGGCGCTGTTCTACGCCGTCGGCCGCTGGAACGGCTTCTCCGATGCGCTGATGTACCTGAAATCCAGCAAGGCGGAAAAGTACTGGCCGATTCAGCTGCTGCTGTACAACATCATCAAAAACTCCACGCAAAGCAGCGAAATCGCCACGCAGGAAGGTTTCTTCAGCGCCGGCGTTTCCAAGACGATTCAGATGGCGTCCGTCATGTTTGCAACCGTGCCGATTCTGCTGGTGTACCCGTGGCTGCAGCGCTATTTCGTCACCGGCGTCACGATTGGCGCAGTCAAGGGCTGATGCCCCTATACTATTTCCAAATGAGAATGCACCAAGGCGCGAGCAGATGGTGCAGGTGAATGCAGGAAATAGTATTATAACACCGTATTTCAGGGACGTGTGAGCCCTGCAAATAAAAAGGAGGAAAAAACCCTATGAAACGCATCGTGTCTCTGGTTCTTGCGCTCGCGATGGTGCTGTCTCTGTGCATCTTCACGACCGCATCCGCGGACGACGGCTTTGTGGACGGCAAGTTCACCGAAACCCGCCACATCACCGTGGAAGTCTACAACCGTTACAACGACGGTGGTTCCGACCCGACCAGCAGCGTGTACGCGCAGTACATCAAGCAGGGTATGCTTGACAAGTACAACGTGGACGTTGAACTGGTGTCTGTCGGCCGCTGGACCGAAGTTGACGACCTGAACAACCTGCTCGCCACCGGCGACGCGCCCGACGTGTGCGTCACCTACTCCTACCCGACGATCCAGACCTTCGCGGGCATGGACGGCATCATCGACCTGAATCCGCTGCTGACCGAATACAAGGATCTGCTGCCGGATCTGTGGGCGCTGCTGGGCGACTACAACATCTACTACGATCAGGATCCGGAAACCGGCTCCGTGTGGGCGATTGAAGCGGTGCTGGCGGAATCCGCGCGCATCAACACCTTCATCCGCAAGGACTGGCTGGACAAGCTGGGTCTGAAACTCCCCACGACCGAGGAAGAGTTCCACAACTGCCTGATCGCTTTCCGCGACAACGCTGAGCTGCTGCTGGGCGCCGACGCCGCGAAGATGGTTCCCTTCTCCATCAGCACCGACATCGGCTGGCGCGCTGACCTGCTGAATGTCTCCAAGGTGCCGGAGGATGTGTCCGACGAAACGCTGTATGTCTACGGCTACGACGACCGTCACCTGCTCTACCCGAACTACAAGGAAGGCATCCGCGTGCTGAACCAGTGGTACAACGAAGGTCTGATTTGGAAGGACTTCGCGCTGTACACGGACGCAAGCGTTGAGGACGACATGATGAAGTCCGGCTTCGTCGGCGCTTTCATCCACAACTGGGATTACCCCTACCGCAATGGCGAAGACTCCATTCAGGCGAACCTGACCCGCGCTAACGGCGCAGACGCTGGCTTCATCGCTGTGGACTGCTTCCAGAACGACGCTGGCATCACCCGCAAGTATCTGGCTGACCGCATTGACCGCAAGGTGTTCTTCCCTGCGACCAACGACGAACCGCTGGCTTCCCTGCTGTACCTGAACTTCATCTCCTCCGAAGAAACCATCAAGTTCCTGCAGACCGGCAAGGAAGGCGTTACCTACAAGATGACCGACAACGGCGCGTATGAGATGCTCAACGCCACCGGCGAATGGATCATGAACTCCGGCATGAACATCGACCACACCATCACCGTCAACGGTCTGTATCTGGGCGATGCCACCGCGGCGACCAAAGCGCTGAGCTACCCCGGCGTGAATCCTGACTTCATCATCACCGCGAACACCTACGGCAAGCTGAACGGCCGCATTGTGAAGAAGTTCTCCTGCGGCGCAATCTCCGCGGAAGAAGACGTTGGCACTTCCCTGAACTCCAAGCGCGACGCTATGCTGACGCAGGCGGTTGTCGCGCCCGTTGACCAGTTCGACTCCGTGTACGACAAGGGCATGGCGGACTACCTCGCTTCCGGCGGTCAGGACATCATCGACGAACGCCGCGAAAAGCTGGAAGCCATCTACGGTGTCCATGTGGACTAATGCCTGACGCGCGTTTGCGCTGACAGCACAAAAACGCACCCCGCAAGGATTGAACTTGCGGGGTGTTTTCATGTGGATTTTTACGGATTCTGATGGATGCTGTTCTCCGCTGCTTTGCTGGCTTGTCGCAAGGGAATTCGCCTCTACGGAGGCGACAAAGGGACATGAAAACAGACGAATGTCTGCGGTCGCCCTCTTGATTCCTTCACCCGCACGCCCATGTTTCTCGTTTTTTATCGCAGTTCTTCCCGCATCCGCCCCGGCGTGGTATGAAACCGCTCCGCAAACATATGCCGGAACAGCTTGTAGTTCGTGAAGCCGTGCTTCTCCAAAATCTCATGCAGCGCCGCGTCCGTCGTCACTAAATCCTCATGCACCTTCGACAGCCGATACTCGTTCAGGTAATTCAGGTACGTCACGCCTGTATTCTCCTTGAAGAAGCGGCAGAACGAATTCGGGTGCATGTGCAGCGTTGCCGCCGCATCACTCAGGGCGATATTCTCCCGATAATGCGCCTCGGTGTACGCAATCACCGCTGACAGCCGCTGACGGTTCTTCTCGCGCCGGAAGATGCCGCCTTCCGTCACCGGGCACGAAAACTCCTCGTAGAGTAGATAAGTGATTTCCAGCAGCAGACTCGCCATGCGGATGTCCCTAAAGGGCGAATCACTGCTGGCTGTATGCTGCATTTGCAGCAGCTTCTGTTTCACGCGCTCGATGGCCGCCATCATCGTCGGATTCGTCGTCTCCGCGTCCCAGATGAACTGGCGCGAACGCGTTTCCGGCGCGAAGTCCCCCAATTTCTCGGTCGGGATTTGCAGCACAAGAGCATTGTTGCCGGACAGGCTGATGGTGGCGTGGAGAACGTAAGGGCTGATGCAGATGCACTGCCCAGCGTGAAGCTGCCAGTGGTGCTGCTCGGTCTCGACGGTCAGCTCGCCGCTGAGGATATAAATCAGTTCCAGCGCTTCATGCCAGTGCATAGGGACGTAGCTGCGCGCGACTTCTGAGTACTCGTAGTGCGCGTGACCGGCAATGTTCAGCTGGATGTTCTGGTCATCCATGCGGGAGCTTCCTTTCTGGCGAAATGCCGCTTTTCATCTGCTTGATTTCGGATTTTGGCGCAAAATCCGCCTTACCGCCATTGTAGCATAAGGCGAAACGGGATGCAAGAGGGGAAAAATCGGCGAATACGCTGGGAAAACAGGGGAAAAACAATTTTCAGGCAAATTCGGGGTTGACAAATGCATAGCAACATGGTATGATTCTCTTATCCGCAGAGGAAAGGAGTTACGCGCTATGAAGTTCGCTGCTACGATGATGAACATGATGATGCCCATGTGCATGTGCAACATGAGCATGTTTCGTCGTGCCGCGAATTCGATGCGCCATTCCGCCTGACGGATGGCTGGAGGATGAAAGCAATTCCTCCGGCAGAACCTACCGCAATTGTTGGGGAGGCTGCATCGAAGAGATGCCGGCATCCCCTGTTTTTTTGCCCGGACGATTTCGGGAAAGGAAAGGCAAACATCATGAGCAACGAAGCACCCCAGCAGACGCTTAAGCAGCCGGTTCAACCACCCATGCAGATTGAGCTGCAGAACGTCAAGAAGGTCTACCCCGTAACCGGCGGCGAGGTCGTCGCGCTGGACAACATCAGCCTGAAGATTCGCAAGGGCGATATTTTCGGCATCATCGGTCTCTCTGGCGCAGGCAAGAGCACCCTCATCCGCTGCATCAACCGCCTCGACACGCCCACGGAGGGCAAAATCCTCATTGACGGGCAGAACGTGCCGGACATGAACAAGCAGCAGCTTCGCCAGATGCGCCGCAAGGTCAGCATGATTTTCCAGCAGTTCAACCTGCTCATGCAGCAGACGGTCGCGAAGAACATCGCGTACCCGATGGAGTGCATCGGCGTGCCGCGCGCGAAAATCAACGCCCGTGTGAAGGAACTGCTTGAAGTTGTCGGGCTGGAAAGCAAGGCGAAAGCATACCCCGCGCAGCTGTCCGGCGGTCAACGCCAGCGCGTCGCCATCGCCCGCGCCCTCGCCAGCGACCCCGAAGTGCTGCTCTGCGACGAAGCAACCAGCGCCCTTGACCCCATGACGACGCAAGCCATCCTCCGCCTGCTGCAAAAAATCAACCGGGAGATGGGCATCACCATCGTCGTTATCACCCACGAAATGGCGGTCATCCGCCAAATCTGCACCCACGTCGCGATTCTCGACGGCGGTGTGATTGCCGAAGAGGGCAGCGTCGACGATGTGTTCACCCACACCCGCAGCGAAGCAGGCAAGCGGCTGTTCGGCATCGTCGCGAGCGAAAATCACGAGCAAGTGCAGGAGAAACCTGCCATCCGCATCGTCTTCAACGGCGAAACAATCGCTGAGCCGATTGTCGCTGACCTCATCCTGCACCTCGGCGTGCCGCTGAGCATCCGCAGCGCGGACGTGCACACACTCAACGGCGCACAGTACGGGCAGCTGCTCATCAGCCGCCCCGACGACCCGATGGTCTGCCACCGGGCGATTGAATATCTGAAGGAACGCGGCTTGACGGTCGAGGAGGTGCGCGCATGAGCATGACGTGGGAACGGCTGGGTTCCATGCTGCTGGAGGAAACAGGCAATACCCTCCTGATGACCCTGCCCGCAACATTCTTTGCCTACCTGATTGGTCTGCCGCTGGGCGTCCTGCTGGTCATCACCCGCAAGGACGGCATTCTCCCGAAGCCGACACTGAACCGCATTATCGGCGTGATTGTCAACCTGCTCCGCTCCGTGCCCTTCATCATCCTGATGGTGATGCTCTTCCCCGCAACGCGCGCGATTCTCGGCCGCGGCACAGGCACGGTGTCCATCATCATCCCGCTGACGGTCAGCGCGTTCCCGTATGTGGCGCGCATGGTCGAGGGCAGCCTGCTGGAAGTGGACAACGGCGTGGTGGAAGCCGCACAGGCGATGGGTTCGACGACCTTCCAGATTGTGCGGAAGGTGCTGATTCCCGAAGCCATGCCGTCGCTGGTCAACGGCTTTGCGATCTGCATCACCACGATTCTGGGCTACACCGCGATGGCGGGCACGGCGGGCGGCGACGGCTTGGGCAAGGTTGCAATTACCTACGGCCTGAACAAGCGGCAGTACGACGTGATGTACGCCGCGAGCATCGTGCTGGTGCTGCTGGTGCAGTTCTTCCAGATGGGCGGCACTTGGCTCAGCCACGCGATTGACCACCGCCGCCGGAAATAAGGATAAACACGCGGACACTGCATGGGCGTGTCACCAACTCCATCGCGAAAAGGGTGTCGAGAGGGTCGAAGACCCTTGCGTCCCCCCCTCAATCGTTTCATTCACCCGTATGGTGTTTGAATAAATAGGTTTCCCGAAAATGAAAGGAGTGCTTACAATGAAGAAGCTCTTTGCTCTGGCTCTGGCGCTGGTTCTGGCGCTGTCCCTGACGGTTGCGTCTGCGGACGAACTGAAGGTCATCCGTGTTGGCGCGACGGCTGCCCCGCACGCAGAGATTCTCGAATCCGAAGCGGTGACGGCAAAGCTGGCGGAACTGGGCTACAAGCTCGAAGTCGTTGTGTACGAAGGCTATGTGCTGGAGAATCCGGCGGTTGCTGACGGCACGGACGATGCGAACTATTTCCAGCACAAGCCCTACCTCGACTCCTACAACGAAACCGCTTCCGAGAGCGAACAGCTTGTGTCCGCGTTCACCGTGCATTACGAGCCCTTCGCCATCTACTCCAAGAAAGTGACCAGCCTTGCTGACCTGCAGGACGGCGCGCACATCGGTCTGCCGAACGACCCCTCCAACGAGACCCGTGCTCTGCTGCTGCTGGAGGCTGCTGGTCTGATCACCGTGCCGGAAGGAACGACCGCTGCGTCTGCCCTGACCAAGTACGACATCACCGCCGAGATGAACCCCCACGGCTATGTGTTCGACGAAGTGGCGGCTGAACTGCTTGCCCCCACCCTCGAAGACTACGACATTGCCGTCATCAACGGCAACTACGCGCTGGACGCTGGCCTGAAGCCCACTACGAACGGCCTGTTCGTCGAAGCGGCTGACTCTGAGTTCGCTACCCTGTACGCCAACATCGTCGCGGTTCGTCCCGCTGACCTTGATTCCGACTGGCTGAAGGCGCTGCACACTGCGCTGACTTCCAAGGAAGCCTACGACTACATGACCAACACCTACGAAGGCGGCGTCATCCCGACCTTCACTGTGGAAGAAGCGGAGTAATTCGCGGATACCGCAAGACCGTCTGCAAGCACGCAGGCGGTCTTTTTTTCGTCAGCGGAAGTGGGAGTAGCGGAATTCGCATGAGCGATTTTCCCCGCAGCAAAAAGACCAGCACCGAGAGAAACAGCTTCTCCCGATGCTGGTCGGTTGGATTTGTTTGCGGATACTCCGACTTGGTTGCACTTTCCCTGCCCCTTGAGTTAAGCGGCTTTATCCCCTTCCAGTGTCTTTAGGGATTTCCGCCCTTGAAAAAACACGCAGGTCAGCACCCCCATCAGCGCCAGCGCCGCATAAAAGCACGCCGCGCCGCTGCCTTCAGCCCGTCCGAACAGCATTTCCAGCCACGGCAGCGGATTCCGCATCAGCGGCCGAAACACCGCATCCACCAGCGCCCCACCCAGCGTATACCCGACCGGGATTGTGAAGAATTGCAGCGCATTCCGCACCGCATACACCCTTCCCTGCATTTCTTCCGGGATGTTCAGCCGCATCAGCGCATCAAGATTCGCGCTCATGACGGGAATCAGCAGCCACCCCAGCGCCGCACCCACGCACCACGTCGGCAGATTCTGCCCGAAGGCAAGCAGGAAGTTCTCCGTGCCCATCGAGACGAGCAAACAGCCGCACACCACCCGCACGCGGCTTTTCGGCGCGGGGAGCAGGACAGCGAGCAGGCTGCCGATCAGCGTCGCCAGCGCGGTCACGGTGGAGAAGATGCCCATGACCGTCTCCCCGCCCCAGCTCCGCGAGAGCAGCAGCGACGGCAGCGCAGCTTCGTACATGGACGAGACGAGGTTAATCGCCGCGAGGTACAGCACGAGCGTCAGCAGCCCGGGCGCTTGGCGGAAGAACCGCAGCCCCTGCCGGGTCGAATCGAGGAAGGATTCGTGCGGACTGCCAGTTTGCCGCTTCGGAATACGGATGAAGCACAGCAGCGCCGTGAACGCGACGGCGAATGTCGCCAAATCCGCGAACATGACCGCGCGCAGACCGCCGAGCGTCATCAGCGCCATTGCCAGCACAGGTGTCAGCAGTCCGGACAGGCTGGACGAGAGATACCGCAGTCCACCGACCCGCTGGTACTGCGATTTCGGCAGCAGTGCGGTCGTTGCGGCTTCGCTGGCGGGCTGCTGGAGCGTGTTCATCAAGCCGTTCAGCGCGTTAAGAAGGTACAAGTGCGTGATTTGCAGCCGTCCCGTTTGCAGCAGGACGAGCGCCGCGACGGTTGTGCACGCGGCAAGCGCATCGCTGACGAGCATCGTCCGGCGCGTATCGAGGCGGTCAACCAGCGCGCCGCAGAACAGGCTGAATACGACATACGGCGCGTAGCTGCTGACCGTCAGCAGCGCGGTGGACAATGCCGACCCGCTCTGCTGATACGCCCAGATAACAAGCGCGTAGCTGGTCATGGCGCTGCCGAGCGACGAAAGCGCCTGCGTCGTGAACAGCAAAAGGAATGTGCGCAGTTCGCGCAGAGACTCAAAAAACGAATGCAGTTTCATATGGCTTTGCTCCTTCATGCAGATAATCCGCATGGATGGAATGCCATTTTTAGATGAAAATGCCCCAAGATGCGCCGCGAATTTTTCATTCAGGCTAACGCGAATGAAACGCAGCGTAGCAGCGCTACGCTAAGTGGAATGAGCGGACGCATGAATGGAAAAAGCGCAAGCAGATGGGGCAGGTGAATCTAATACTATTTCCAGATAAGAATGCGCCAAGATGCGCCGCGAATTTTTCATTCTGGCTAACGTGAATGAAACGCAGCGTAGCAGCGCTACGCTAAGTGGAATGAACGGACGCCAGAAGGGAAAAGGCGCAAGCAGATGGCGCAGTTGAATCTGGAAATAGTATAAAAATGGCATACTGCGCAAAGCCGCAGGACGCTCCATGCAACGCCCTTACGACGCGCATGGAGCCAATGCAGTCATCAAAATCACGGTTTTCACCCCGCTTTTATGCGTTCAGTGTGTAGATGCGGCTGATTTCGCCGTCAATGTTACTCCGGCTGTCCAGATAGGTGCAGCCGTATTTTTCGTACACATTCGCGTGGTCGGTCGCAATATAGATGCGGTTTTCCCCATTCTGTCGGGCGATTTCCGCCAATTCGTGCAGCAGCTTTCCGGCAATTCGCTGATGACGGTACGCGGGGAAGGTGTACACGAAGCCGCACCACGGGCGGAGTTCCGGTGCATCCACGCAGTCGCGGTCGGTCAGCGTCGCAAAGGCGGCGATTTGGTCGCCCGCCATCAGAAAGTAGCAGTCGCCCGCACCGAGGGTGTGATGGAACTGTTCCTTTTCGAGCAGCTCCGTCAGGAACTTCGCCGCGCCCCACTCGCAGGCGCGAAGCTGTGCGAGGAGTTGGGGCTGGTTGGGCGAAGTGAAGTAGGATGTCAGGTAGATGGTGGATTTTCCTCCGATGGGTCAGCAGTGCTTGTGAATAAAGTCCGCGATGATTTGCAGCACTTCCCCCGTCCAGAAGGGCGCGCCGCCGTGGTTGACGCCTGCCAGCTCGATGTAATCCGCATCGACATCGTTCTGCGTCAGGCGTTCGTAGAGCGTCCGGCTATGCGCGGCGCTGACCTGCGTGTCGCGGTCACCATGGAGCAGGAGAATCGGCGGAACGGCGCGTCCGGGTGCGAGATAGGTTTGTGCGCTGGCTTCCGCGAGTTTTTCCGGATGTTCCTGTGGGCAGGACACGCCCAGCAAATCCGCAGTCGGGTGGAAAGTCGCGGGCATGTTTGTCGGAACGCCTTCTTTTGCGCAGAGGAACAAGTCGCTCGGCGCGGATTCCGCAATCACGCCGCGAATCGGGAAATTCAGCAGTTCCAACACATCCGCAATTCCCGCCGCCTGACGCAGCGCCGTCAGCAGCGCAATATGTCCGCCGGAGGAATTGCCCATGAGGAAGGTGCGCGCCATGTCGATATGGAACAGCTTTGCGAGTTGTTCTGCGATATAGTGGATGGCGCGGTGCACATCCTCTACCTGCGCGGGGAAAGGCGCGATTTTCGATTCGCGGTACTGCACGGATGCAACAGCGAATCCCCTTTCCGCAAGTTTTGCCAGTGCGGGGATGCCGTTGTACATTTCCTGCTGATACCACGCGCTGCCGGGCAGAAAGGCAATCATCGGCACGGTTTCGCCGTTCTGCCATTGGGGGCGGTACGGAATGATGAGCTGCATTTTCCGCTGCGTTTCACCGTAGGTGGCGTAGGTAACATCGGGGATGTAGAGGTATTCGAGGGTGTCGAGGGAGACGGTGCGGGTCTGGCGCATGAGGAGGATGTCTCCTTTCCTGCTATCGAGTCGCGCCCATTCGGCGCGACAATATGCGAGTAGTGGATAGAGCAGCTTGGGGGCGCTCCTGCGGGAGCGCGAAGTTACAACTGCTGCGCTGAAAGCGCTTCGCTGTTCAGCGTTCGTGGATTGGAGTTGGTCGCTTTTCTTCTACCGGTCACACGTCCAGCAGTTGGGGCGTTGCCCCAAACCCCACCAGAGGCGCCGCCTCTGGACTCCGCAAGGGGCATTGCCCCTTGACCCTTTTTTCGGCGCCCGGCTTGGTCGCTTTTCCCCTACTCCGCTTTTATGCGGCTTTAGGCGCGCGCCATCGCCCCATCCAAAATCTCCATTCCCTGTTCCTCCTGGAACTGATTCGTATACAGCTGATAATAATACCCCTGTTTCGCAATCAGCTGCTGATGCGTCCCATCTTCCGTAATCTTGCCATTCTGAATCACCAGAATCCGATCCGCCGAGCGAATCGTAGAGAGTCGATGCGCAATGATGAAGCTCGTCCGCCCCGCCAGCACCTTCTGAATCGCGTGCTGAATCAGCTGTTCCGTCTCCGTATCAACCGAGGACGTGGCCTCGTCCAGCACGAAAATAGACGGGTTCGTCAGAATCGCGCGGGCGAAGGAAATCAGCTGTTTCTGACCGGTGGAGAGGCGGTTGCCGCCCTCGCCGACGTCCGCCTGATAGCCGTCCTTCATGTTGCGAATGAAGGGTTCCGCGCCGACCATGCGGGCGGCTTCCGCCACTTCCTCGTCGGTGGCATCGGGGCGGCCGTAGCGGATGTTATCCGCAACCGTGCCGGAGAAAAGGTGCGGCGACTGCAGGACGTAGCCGAGGTTTGACTGAAGCCACAGCTGACTGCGTGTGCGGTAATCCGCGCCGTCGATGAGGATTTTGCCCTCCGTCGGCTCATAGAAGCGGCAGACGAGGTTGACGATGGTGGACTTGCCGCTGCCGGTTTCGCCGACAAGGGCAATGGTCTGCCCGTGCTGAATATGCAGGTTGAAGTGTTCCAGCACCTTTTCGCCCTCTTTGTAGCGGAAGGTGACGTCCTCGAAGTCAATGTCGCCGATGAGCTTGGGCCAGTTTTCGGTCTTGGGGTGGAAATTGTCGCCGTATTGCGCCACCACTTCGGGAGAATCCACAATATCGGGTTCCGTTTCCAGCAGACTGATGACGCGCTCCGCCGCCGCCTGTGCGGATTGCAGTTCCGCGAAGATGCGGGCAATATCGCGCACGGGCTGGAAGAAGCTGACGGTGTAGTTGATGAACATGGTCAGCGTGCCAACGGTCATAGCGACGCCGAAAACGTGCGTGCCGCCGATGACGCTGTTGCCGCCCTGCCAGAGCGCATACGCCGTCGCCAAAGAACCCAGCGACACGACGATGGGCAGAAAGAGGTTCGACAGCGTCGCCGCGCGGATGGACGCGGAACGCATGGAGGCGGAAACCGTCTCGAATTCCTGGATGTTCAGTTCTTCGCGCACAAGGGTTTTCGTCGTCTTTGCGCCGTTGATGCCCTCATTGAAGCCCGCGGTAATCTGGCTGTTGTTCTTGCGCACCTGACGATACGCCGCGAGAATCGCCTTCTGGAACTTCCAGCTGATGACGGCCAGCGGCGGCAGCACCAGCATGACGATCAGTCCCAGCCGCCAGTTGATGGTCAGCATCCGCACGGCGCAGGCAACCAGATACACCGCGCCCCAGCACAAGTCCACCAGCGACCAGCCGATGGTGTCCGCAAGGCGCTGCGTGTCATTGGTCAGGCGGGACATGAGGTATCCTACGGGCATCCGGTCGTAATAGGAGAAGGGCAGTTCCTGCAGTTTCTGGAAGCCGAGCTTGCGAATCAGGTAGCACGTTCCGGTTTCGACAATGCCGCACTGCCGCAGAAAGCCGAAAATTGTTCCGACCTGCACCGCCGTCAGCAGCGCATACGCCACGACAAACCCAACCAGCCCAGCCGTGCTGTGGTTGGCAATGAACACGTCAATCGCGTAGGCATTCATGTTCGGCATAATCACGTCGATGATTGCAGAAACCGCCATGAAAAGCACAACCGCAATCAGGTTCTTGTGGTACGGCTTTGCAACCTTGATGAGCTTGCGCCACAGGGAGAGATCAAATCGTTTGGTATAATCCTGTTCCTGAAAGGACTGCATATCAGTTCACCCCTTCCGCCGCCTTGGCCTGCGTCAGTTCTTCCTCCAAGGCGTTCTGGATGCTGTTGATGCGCTGGTACAGGCCCGGCTGGCTGCACAGCTCAGCGTGCGTGCCCTGCTGCGAAATCTGCCCGTTTTCCAGCACGAGGATGAGGTCAGCCTGCGAGAGCGTCGTCACGCGGTGGCTGATGATGAGGGTGGTCACGTCCTTCTGCTCGTGTCGGAGGGCAGCGCGAATCTGCGCGTCTGTCTCGGTATCCACGGCGGAAAGGGAGTCGTCGAAGATGAGGATGTTGTTGTCCTTGAGCAGCGTGCGCGCAATGGCGATTCGCTGCTTCTGTCCGCCGGAGAGCGTCACGCCGCGTTCGCCCACGACCGTCTCCCAGCCCTTATCCGCCTTGGCGATAAAGCCGGATGCGCTGGCGATATCCGCCGCGTGCTCAATGCGTTCCGCCTCCTGTTCCGGCGCGGTGATGCCCACATTCTCCCGGATGGACTTGGAGTACAGGAACGGCTCCTGAAGAATCAGGCCGACGTGTGCGCGCAGATATTTGCGGTCAATCTGCTGAATATCCACGCCGCCGATGGTGATTTTGCCGCTCGTGGGCGTATACAGCCGCTGCAGCAGGTACATCATGGTGGATTTGCCGCTGCCCGTGCCGCCCAGCACTGCCGCCGTCTTGCCCGCGGGGATGGTGAAGGACACGTCGCGCAGCACCGGCACGTTGTCATCCGGATAAGCGAAGGACACATGGTCAAACACAATATCGCCGTGCAGGTCGGGCTTCAAGGCGTTCGGCTCATCCGGCTCGGCTTCCTCGTGCAGAATCGCCTGCACGCGCTTCATAGATACCATTGCTTTGCCCGCGTCGGACAGGGTGCGGCCCAGCTGGCGAATCGGGAAGAGCAGCATCCCCAGCGTGGAGGTGAAAACAATCAGCGTACCGACGGTAATCCAGCCGTTGCAGGCGTAGATGATGCAGACCACCAGCGTCAGCAGCGTCTGCGTCATGCTGATGGCGTCGCCGCCGCCCCAGTAGATGGCAAGCAGTTCATTCAGGCGGAGGTTCTTCTTGCGCAAATCGTTGTTCACGCGGTCAAACTTCTCCACCTCGCGCTCCTGCTGTCCGAAGGCGCGCACGACGCGGACGCCGGAAAGGTTCTCCTGCAAAACGGCGTTCAGCACACCGTCCGCTTCGTCCGCCACTTCGAAGGATTTATGCACCATTTTGAAGAACCACGTCGCGAAGCAGAACAAAGGCGGCACAAGAATCAGGCTGTAGAGCGTAATCGGCACGGAGCGCGGCAGCAGGATGCTCATGGCGATAACGACCATCAGCACCGTGTTGACAACTTCCATCACCTGAACCGCCAGAAAGCGGCGAATCGTATCCACGTCAGACGTGCAGCGCTGAATCAGCTCGCCCGCCTGCGCTTTAACGTGGTACGCAAACGGCAGGTGCTGCAAGTGGCGATAGAGGTCATTGCGCAGTTTGCGGGCGATATTTTCACTCGCAATCGCGGAAGAACGACCTTTTATGAACGTGAACACGCCGTTGACGATGTTCATCAGGATAAGCGCCAGCGCGGGAATCCACAGATTTTGACGGAGGAAATCGCGTCCGCCGAGGGCGTTAATCGGGTTCATGAGGAAATCCGGCATTGTGAACGGCTCACTGCCCAGTATGCTGTCCACGATTTCGGAGAGCAGCAGCGGCGTTAAAAAGCCGATGATGACCATCATGATGGTCGCAATGAGTGCCCAGAGGAAATGCGTCCAGTTCTGCCCGATGAGGGAGAGCATTGCGCCGAACGGGGTCTGTTTCTTCTTTGGTTTCGTTGTGGTGCGCTGCGTAGGAAATCACTCCTTTCAAGAGAGACAAAGTGGTTGATGACTCATAACTGCCCATTGTATGCTTTTTTCGAAAAGGGTACGAAAAAAGCACCATCCGTCTGAATGCAAACGGCTGGTGCTGCACACAAAACGCATGGTAACAGGAAAAGAGCGTGGAATTTTCCTATTACGGGCGCATATGGGCAGAAAGAGCCGTCGCAGTCAGTCCATTGGCACGGGATACAAGGGTTAGAATCATCATGGTCATTGCGAGGGCCTCCTTTCTGCATAATTTTGATTTTGTTGTGCTTCTCGCAAGCACGCAAGAAACAGTGTAGTCGAAAGTCAAGGTTTTGTCAAGGGGCAAATGGCGTTTTTTTCAAATATTCATCCCATCTTGCGCAGGATTCCCGTTTTTCCAGTCCCAAACCGCCTTTTCAATCAAGTCGGCAGCATTGGCGCAGCCGTGTTCATTGCGCAGGGCCTCCCCGATGCACGCCGCGTTGCGCGTGTATTCCGGGTTGCTGATGAGTGCGCGCAAGCCCTCCGCCAGATTCTCTGCCGTCAGCTTATCGCGCGGAATCGCTTTCGGCCCGCACCCGGCAGCGTACACCCGCTCCGCCCAGAACGGCTGATCGCCCCCGAACGGCACGACGAGCGTCGGCAGCGCATGTCGCAGGCTGGTTGCGGTCGTCCCCGCGCCGCCGTGATGCACCGCCCCTGCCATATGCGGGAACAGCCAGTCATGCGGCACACTTTTCACATAGAAGATGTTCGCATCTTTTGTCTTTGCTTCCTGCTGACCCCAGCCCAGTGCCACCACCGCCCGCACGCCGGACAATTTCACCGCCTGCCGGATGATTTCCGCCAGTTCACCCATGTCGCCCGACACCATCGACCCAAAGCCGATGTACACCGGCTCGTCGCCCGCGCGCAGGAACTCCGCCAGCGCCGGGTCAGGCGTGTAGTCCACCGGGCGCTCATCCCACCAGAAACCGGACATGTGGATGTTGCCCGCCCAATCCTCCGGGCGCGGCACGAGCGTCGGGCTCATGGCGTAAATCACGGGTACTTGCTTGCCCAGCACGTCATAATCCGGTCTCAAGCGGACGCGGCGCTTTGCCATGTCGTTCTCCTTGCGCCAATCCGAGAGGTAGCGGTGCTCCAGCGCCGAAATCAGCAGATACCCGATGCGGTAGCTCAGCACATTCCACCACTTGCCGAGCTTGCGGAACGGCGCGGATGAAATTGGCATATCCTTGCACGGATCCATCGGGAAATACTGCGTCTGGATGCACGGAATATCGTACTTCTCCGCAATCGAATAGAACATCGTCCCGAAGAACGTGCAGACGATGGCTTCCGCGCCCTCCGCGCAGTGCAGCAAATCATCCAGCAGCATCGGCGCAATATCGCGGATGCCCTTCTCAAACTCCTTCAAGTACCGCACGCCCACCGCGTCCGGCTGGAGCAGCCGCCCCATCATATCCACCACATCGCCGGAAATGGGATAGAAGGACATTCCCGCTTCCTCAATCATGCCCTGAAACGGCGCAAACGCCGCAATCGTCACCTCATGCCCCCGCTCGTGAAGCTCCCGTCCCAGCAGCATATACGGCCGCACGTCGCCCGTCGAGCCGAGCGTTATCATTGTGATTTTCATCATTACCTCCAATGATTTCGAGATAAGTTAAAGGTATACAAACTAAAAACTAACAATAAAATTCAAGTATGGAGGTGTGCGCTGCGAAGGGGTCAAGGGGGCGACCGCAGACTTCGTCTGTTTCCATTGCCCCCTTGTCGCCTCCGCAGAGGCGAAACCCCTACAACAATAAAATTCAAGTATGTAGAAGAAACCAAAAGCGCCATCAAGCGCGCTTGCTTCCCGTCGCACACGGGTCATACCACCCCGCAGGAACTTTCACCCGGAAGCCCTCGAATGCACTTTCCGCATCCGCCTTCACCACGCAGTGCGGCGTATACACATGCCGCATCCCCTCCTGCATCCGTGCCATGCACCACTGCGCCAAGTCCACCGCCAGCGAATTTCCTTCCGCCAGCGGCACAAACGCATCCCGCCGCACCAAAAAGCACATTGGCGAAACCGCCGTGACATTGTAGCTGGTTCGGTTCATGCCGTGCCATCCGCCCGCTGAGACTGGCAAGCCGCGATTCCGCGACCGCACTGTGCCGTCCGGCAGAATGTCGTATCCGGCATGAAGCACCCGATTGCGCGCATCCGCCACCAGCGGCGTCACCGCGCACACATCCGGGCGCTGGGCGTACATCATCATCTCCCGCAAGCCGTCCGCATCAGGCTCCGCCGTGTCTCCCCACAGGAACAGCAGCATGTCCGCCGACGCATCCACCGCCAAGCGGTTCACATCCGCCGCGGACGCATCCCGCGCAAGCCGCAATGCCGCGACGGTAAAATCCCCCACGTCATACCGCAGCCGCAGCACGCCGTCCTCCACCCGGCACGTTCCCGGAAACCCGTTGCGGCGCATACTTTCTTCCACCGCCCGCGCCGCCGCGTCCAGGCAGACTGCCAATTTCGTGTGGCTCATCGACCCCCGCAGCGTCCGCCAGTGGTACAGCACGCGCGGAATGTGGATGACGCCGTCCGCCCGTTCGCACGCGCGGAGCAGCAAATCGTGATCCTGCGACCCGTCGAACGCCGGTCGCAATCCGCCGATGGCATCCAGCAGCGTCCGCCGAATCACCGACAAATGGCAGATATAGTTGCCGGAGCGCAGGTTGTCCGGGCAGAAATCCGGCTTGCGGTGCGCATCAACGTGAATCGCGCCGTGGGTGGTCAGCTTATCCTCATCGGTGTAGAGCACGTCTGGATGGTGCGCGTCGATGGCCTCCGCAATCCGCCAGAGCGCATCCGGCGCAAGCACATCGTCGTGGTCGCACAGGGCGATATACTCCCCCGTCGCCATTTTAATCGCGCGGTTCGTGTTGCCGGATATGCCCGCGTTTTCCACCCCGTACGCGACGTGGAATCGGCTGTCCCGCGCGGCGATTGCCTCCAGCGCCTTTCGCGTCTCGGCGGACGTGCTGCCGCCGTCGTACAGGCAGGCTTCCCACGCGCCGTGCGTCTGGGCAAGCAGCGAATCCGCCAGCGCGCAGAGGAATTTCGGGCGCGTGTTGAACACGGGGACGACGACGCTGATGCGCACATCCGGGAAGGGTTGCGCGCGCTGTACCGCCAGTTCGCGCTTGGATGCTTTCTCCCGCCGGAATCGCCATTCGTCCCGCAGCAGCACCCGTGCCGCCAGCATTTCGCCCGCGCGGTGCAGCGTGTACCCCGCGCCATGCATCCGCACATACGCCCGAACCCGTTCCGCCCACTGCACGCGCGTCCCTCCCGCCGACTTTCCTGCCCTCATCATACCATGCGCCGCGGGTTTTGTAAAGCGCCGGGCGATTTTCTGCCAATTCGGAACAATTTTCGCAAAACCGCTTGACAAACGCCCGAAAAAGTGCTAAACTAAATCTCGTTCCGGCAATCCCGGACGAACCGCATAGGGGCATGGTGTAATGGTAACACGTGGGTCTCCAAAACCTTTGTTGAGGGTTCGAGTCCTTCTGCCCCTGCCAGTGATGAGCCAGTTTCGTGAGAAGCTGGCTCGTTTTTATGTGCATGGATATGAAAAATCCGCCTCCGAGAATGGGAGGTGGACAGCGGATTTATTCCTGTATTTGTATTAGCGGATAACCTCAACGTCTGCAATTCCCAGTTTTGCACCTCCGACAAGCGCAGTAACAACATCCTAACAAAAACATGCCAAATTGTTGCGTATCTTCACAACGACTTTCGTGTCTGCGTGTAACCACCTTTCAGAAAATCGTTTTTTTCTGAAATCAGCTGCCCCAACCCCCTCCAAATTTCAAATTCGCACAGAAAACGCGCCCGCCGACCTTCCGACGAGCGCGTTTATACTATTGGGGGCTCTACTCCCGAATTCAGTGCAGGACTTGCTGGACACCCCAGTTATCACATTTACACAAATGAGGCGGTCAGCCGCCGAGTTGTGCGGTGTTGCTTTAAATTACTTCTTATTCTTCTGCTCCACCATCGCCTTGACCTTCAGCGGCAGACCGAGCAGGTTGATGAAGCCCGCGGAATCCTTGTGGCTGTACAGGTCGTGGCTGTCGCCGAAGGTGGCGATTTCCTCCATGTACAGGCTGTTCGGCGACTTCACGCCCGCGTTGATGCAGTTGCCTTTGTACAGCTTCAGCTTCACCGTGCCGTTGACCGCCTGCTGCGTGCTGTCCACAAACGCGGAGAGCGCCTCGCGCAGGGGCGTGTACCACATGCCGTCGTACACCAGCTCCGCGAACTTGCTCGCGACCAGCTCCTTGTAGTGGCTCGTCGCGCGGTCAAGCGTGATGGATTCGAGGATGCCGTGCGCGGCGTAGAGCATCGTTCCGCCGGGGGTTTCGTACACGCCGCGGGACTTCATGCCCACCAGACGGTTCTCCACCAAATCCGCACAGCCAACGCCGTTGCGGCCCGCGATTTCGTTCGCCTTCGTCAGCAAATCCACCGCGTCCAGCTTTTCGCCGTTGATGGCGACCGGCACGCCCTGCTCGAAGTCCACCGTGACGTATTCGGGCTGATCAGGCGCTTTTTCAGGCGTGACCATCGTCAGCAGCAGGTCTTCCGGCGGCTCGTTCCACGGATCTTCCAAATCCGCGCCCTCGTGGCTGATGTGCCAGATGTTGCGATCCATCGAATACGGGCGATCCTTCTTGACCGGGACGGGGATGCCGCGCTTTTCGGCGTAGTCAATTTCCTCCTCGCGGGTCTTGATGTCCCAGATGCGCCACGGCGCGATAATCTGCATGTTCGGGTCGAACGCCTTGATGGTCAGCTCGAAGCGGACTTGGTCGTTGCCCTTGCCGGTGCAGCCGTGGCAGATGGCAGTGCAGTTCTCCTTGTGGGCGATTTCGACGAGGCGCTTGGCAATCAGCGGCCGCGCGAAGGACGTGCCCAGCAGGTACTTGCCCTCGTAGACCGCGCCCGCCTTGAGCGTCGGCCAAATGAAGTCCTCGACGAACTCCTTGCGCAGATCTTCGATGTACAGCTTTTCAGCGCCGCACTTTTTCGCCTTCTCGTGGAGGGGCTCCAGCTCTTCGCCCTGCCCGACGTCGCCCGCAACGCAGACCACGTCGCAGTCATAATTTTCCTTCAGCCACGGCACGATAATCGAGGTATCCAGACCACCGGAATAAGCCAGCAATACGCGCATCTTCGCCATAACAATCGACTCCTTTATCTTCATCCTGATTTTCATCATTTTTGTGTCCGTCTGCCGGACAAGATGGATTATACACCAAGATGAATAAAAATGCAATATGTCTGCATAAATTTTCTCGGATTTTTTTCGGGGAATGATGCAAGGTCTTCCACACGCCCCGTGCAGATTGCAACGGATTATCGGTCGCCGAATGTACTGTTTTCATAACCTTTGCCTCCACACGCTCCGTGCAGATTGCAACGTGGACTGCTGCTGTGCTTGCTGCAATTCCATCTCTTTGCCTCCACACGCTCCGTGCAGATTGCAACGATAACAGCATCACGGACAAAGAGACGCTGTTGCTTTGCCTCCACACGCCCCGTACAGATTGCAACTTTCGCCGCCAACTCCAGCGCAAGCACCGTGGACCTTTGCCTCCACACGCCCCGTACAGATTGCAACCACTGCGGACCTCAAAAGTCGCGCCCGCAAAGGACTTTGCCTCCACACGCCCCGTACAGATTGCAACCGCCCTTCGTGTGCTTCAAGTTCTCCACGAACTCTTTGCCTCCACACGCCCCGTACAGATTGCAACCATAGGGCAAGTCGCAGATAAACTGCTCGATGAAGCTTTGCCTCCACACGCCCCGTACAGATTGCAACTACTTGGCTGAGCGACCTTGCACAGCAGGTCACCTTTGCCTCCACACGCCCCGTACAGATTGCAACCGATAGTGCCGGAACAGGCACAAGCGCTGGAACGCCTTTGCCTCCACACGCCCCGTACAGATTGCAACGGCAGAAATGCACAGAATGCAATATGCACTTTTCAGAACGTGTGTTGAGTCGGTAGATAGCTTTTCAGTATTGAACAAAGCAATGCTGCGCTGACTATTTTCCCGAAACTCTTCTGCTGTCAAGGCAACCTTTGTTGCCATTAGCGACAGCCCCGGACGGACAATCGACCGGTTTTGTTGGTGCGAACCGCACCGGATTTTCATGTTAGCTGATGATTCGCCTGATACCCATGCTGGGAATCGTATGCGGCAGTTCTGAAAGCTGCTGAATCGTCATGTGATGATACGCAACAAATTGAGGATAGTCACGTTGGAGTGCCTCGCGGTCAAATACTCTGTAAAGTTCTTCACCAAATTCTTTCTTTAATTCCTTCCTATCATATTCCGGCAATCCCTGCTTGCAATGCTGAAGTAGAAACGCCGAGTACAAATCGCGCTGTATGCGTTCGCCGTCCGGCATAACGTTCCAGCGGTTTTCAAGTGCCTTTTCGATGCAGGTATCTGTCTGGTGGTTGTACTGGCTGGCGCGCACATGCGTATCAACTTCTTTCACCCCTTCCAGCCCACGCGACTGGCATTTCTGTTTCAGCATCGTAATCAGCATGGCAGGTGCTTTGTTGGCAATGGACTTTCCAAAGCGCTTTTTGCGTTTATACCGTCCTGTCTTTTCGGAAATCTCCGTTTTGTTTGCTCTGTGGACTAAATCGCAGTAACTCATGTTCTCCACAAAGAAGCAATCACCCAGCGTCAGCAGGTAATTCGCCAATTCGTTATGCTGCTGTTTTCGGATGTCCGCCTGATGATGCTGAATCATTGCCAGCTGGTGCTGAATCCGTCTGTATCGCTTGGACTTGTTCCGCGTCAGCTTCACGCCGCGCTTAAATGTTCCATCCGAATTGTAATTCTCCGGATTCATTGCACGTCGGCTTCTGTCCATTTTACGCTGTAAGCGTCGCTTTTCTTGCTCTATGTTCTGCACACGGTCAGCCAATTCCAGCAGGTTAACCTCGCTATCGGTCGAGTATGCCAGCGTTCGCGTGCCAATGTCGATGCCGACGACACCATGCCCGACTGGGTGCTTCGGCGCACCGCTTATCGGGTCACGCTTCACCGTCGGCTTTCCTTCCAAAACAAGCTGTGCATACCAATGCGGCTTTGTTTTTCCTTCCTTTCGGAGAATGCGGACAAATTTCACATGTTTTTTCAGCATTTCGGCTTCATAGGAATTATCAGGCGATAGTTTTAACGGAAATTCTCTGGCAACCCCTTTTCGGTCATTATTTCCTTGCTGATTCCATATGATTTTGCCCTCCCGAAACATAATCTCCACGCCGCCACTTTTCTTCTGCGAGTACCCCTGCACAGAGCGGAGATCGCCCGGCTTCTTGAAATGCACCTCGCCGCTTTGATTTTCAATGTATACCTTTTCAAAAGCAGTCAACACTTGCGAGACAATACCATGCTGCGCCACATTCGAGCCGATATTATCATTGAAATGCTTGTATAACCGCTTCATGTCCGTTGTGAAGGTGTTTCTGTTGATACCGTTTTTCCTCAAAAACTGCTTCTTTTGATTCTTTAATGCCCACTTTTCCTTCTTATCGGTTGTTGCTTCTATCAGCCGCTCAATTTCTCTATATTCCGGCATCCTCTCAATCCGATGTATTCTTTTCAACTCGGCATGAACCAGCGTATTATACAGCTGCCGTGCAATCTCGAAACGCTTTTCAAGATGATCGGACTGCCATTTTTCCAGTTTAAGGGGCAGCGTCAGACAACAAGTCGCCCCATCCTTCTCTTTCTCCTCATTGTCCACGCGCTTTTCCTCCCCTTCCTTTGCTTTTCCACCCCATTATACCGCATCTTCCGCACATTTTCAAGCAAGAACAGCAAATTTGACATTCATCCGCTGTTTTTTTGTTGTACAGCGCTTTTTGTATTTGTCCTCTTCGCCCATCTATTCGCCATTCCATTCATCCCGTTCCGAAAACGTATTAAATTGTGAAAAAAATATCGTTAGAATCGTGTCAGCCACTTGACAAGAGCTTAACAATCTGCTACACTGTTCTCGTCACCCCGACAAACACCGACATTCCCCGTTCGCGGGCGCATCCCCGCAGGACGGATGAAGCATAAGGAGAGAGTATCATGGCGAAAGAGTATCCGATCGTCGATAACGTGGAGAGCTTCGAGGCGGCCCTCGCCCGCGTCCGCGCGGCACAAAAGGTCTATGCGACCTACACGCAGGAGCAGGTGGACAAGATTTTCAAGGCAGCTGCCCTCGCCGCGAACAACATGCGTATCCCGCTGGCGAAGATGGCGGTGGAAGAAACCGGCATGGGCGTGGTGGAAGATAAGGTCATCAAGAACCACTACGCCGCTGAATACATCTACAACGCCTACAAGGACACGCAGACCGTCGGCGTGCTGGAGCGCGACGAAGCATTCGGCATGATGAAGGTTGCAGAACCTATCGGCGTTGTCGCGGCAGTCATCCCGACCACTAACCCCACGTCTACCGCCATTTTCAAGACGCTGATTTGCCTCAAGACCCGCAACGGCATCATCATCTCTCCCCATCCGCGCGCGAAGAAGTCCACCATCGCCGCCGCGAAGGTTGTGCTGGAAGCCGCTGTGGCCGCCGGCGCGCCCGAAGACATCATCTCGTGGGTCGATGTTCCCTCGCTGGAGCTGACCAACATGGCGATGAAGGAAGCCGACATCATCCTTGCCACCGGCGGCCCCGGCATGGTCAAGGCGGCGTATTCCTCCGGCAAGCCTGCGCTGGGCGTCGGCGCTGGCAACACGCCCGCGATTATTGACGAATCCGCTGACGTGAAGGTGGCCGTCAACTCCATCCTGCACTCCAAGACGTTCGACAACGGCATGATCTGCGCGTCCGAACAGTCCACCATCGTGCTGGACAGCATCTACGACGCGGTGAAGGCGGAGTTCGCCAAGCGCGGCGCGTACTTCCTCGAAGGCGAAGAGCTGGACAAGGTGCGCAAGACCATCATCATCAACGGCGCGCTGAATGCCAAGATTGTCGGTCAGAAGGCGCACACCATTGCCAAGCTTGCGGGCGTGGACGTGCCGGAAACCGCCAAGGTGCTGATTGGTGAAGTCGAATCCGTGGACATTTCTGAAGAATTCGCGCATGAGAAGCTCTCCCCCGTGCTGGCGATGTACCGCGCCAAGGACATCGACGATGCGTTCGACAAGGCGGAACACCTGATTGCTGACGGCGGCTACGGCCACACCTCTTCTATCTACCTGAACGCCGTCACCCGCAAGGATTTGATTGACCGCTTCGCCGCGCGCATGAAGACCTGCCGTATTCTCGTCAACACGCCTTCCTCTCAGGGCGGCATCGGCGACCTGTACAACTTCATGCTGCGTCCGTCGCTGACGCTGGGCTGCGGCTCGTGGGGCGGCAACTCCGTCTCCGAGAACGTCGGCGTCAAGCACCTGCTGAATGTCAAGACTGTTGCCATCCGGAGGGAGAATATGCTGTGGTTCCGTGCGCCTGAAAAGGTCTACCTCAAGAAGGGCTGCCTGCCTGTCGCCCTGAATGAACTCAAGGCAGTTATGGGCAAGAAGCGCTGCTTCATCGTCACCGACGCGTTCCTGTTCAAATCCGGCTTCACCAAGGCGATTACCGACAAGCTGGATGAGCTGGGCATCGTCCACACCACGTTCTACGATGTTGCGCCCGACCCGTCCCTCGCCTGCGCGAAGGAAGGCGCAAAGGCCATGACCTCCTTCCAGCCGGACTGCATTATCGCCATCGGCGGCGGTTCCGCGATGGACGCCGGCAAGATTATGTGGGTCATGTACGAGCATCCGGAAGTGGACTTCCTCGACATGGCGATGCGTTTCATGGATATCCGCAAGCGCGTGTACACCTTCCCGAAGATGGGCGAAAAGGCGTACTTCATCGCCATCCCGACCTCCGCTGGTACGGGCTCCGAGGTCACCCCGTTCGCCGTCATCACCGATCAGGACACCGGCGTGAAGTACCCGCTGGCGGACTACGAGCTGCTGCCGAAGATGGCGATTGTGGACGCTGACATGATGATGTCCGCGCCGAAGGGCTTGACCTCCGCCTCCGGTATCGACGCGCTGACCCACGCGCTGGAAGCCTACGCCTCCATGATGGCGACGGACTTCACCGACGGTCTGGCGAAGCAGGCGGCTCAGCTGATTTTCGAGTATCTGCCCGCGTGCTACGACAACGGTCAGAACGAGCCGGTTGCCCGCGAAAAGATGGGCAACGCCGCCACGATGGCTGGCATGGCGTTCGCGAACGCGTTCCTCGGCGTCTGCCACTCCATGGCGCACAAGCTGGGCGCGTTCCATCACCTGCCGCACGGCATCGCCAACGCGCTGCTGATTGAGCTGGTCATCCGCTACAACAGCGCGGAGGTTCCCACGAAGATGGGCACCTTCCCGCAGTACGCCTATCCGCACACGAAGCGCCGCTACGCTGAATTCGGCGAATTCCTCGGCTTCAAGGGCGCGAATGACGACGAGACGGTGGAGAACCTGATTCGCAACATCCATGCCCTGAAAGAGCGCGTCGGCATCAAGAACACGATTCGCGACTACGGTGTGGACGAGGAGAAGTTCCTCGCGACGCTGGACGAAATGTCCGAGCAGGCGTTCGACGACCAGTGCACCGGCGCGAACCCGCGCTACCCGCTCATCAGCGAAATCAAGGAAATGTATCTGAAGGCATACTACGGCGAGTAATGCGCCATTCTCCCCGGCTTGGCAGGAATGCTTCTGCTGGGCCGGGCATTTTTGAGCACAAAAAATTTTGTCTGCTTGCAGGAATGTCGCATTTGGGCGGAGAATAGATATTTAGGACAAATATCAGGCTTTGCTGGTCGCCCCCAATCAGCACGCGGGCAAAGCATGACAACGTGCTCAACTCAATCGCGAAAAGGGAGTCCAGAGGGTCACAGACCCTTTGGCAGGTCAAGGGCAGCGCCCTTGCGCCTCTCCCCCCCCAATAAACATGAACCATATAGAAGGAGGTTTCCCTATGGATTTGACGCATGTGATTGCCGAGCGGGAAAATAAGAAGATTTACCGCGACGGCGCCAAGGCCATCAAGGTGTTTGCCGAAGGGTACAGCAAGGCGGACATTCTGAACGAAGCGCTGAACACGGCGCGCGTGGAAGAGACGGGTCTGCCGATTCCCAAGCTCCTTGCTGTTGACACGGTGAACGGTCAGTGGGCGATTACGACGGAGTTCGTTGAAGGCGACACGTTGGCGGCGCTGATGGCGGCGCATCCGGAAAAGGAAGACGAGTACCTGAACCTGTTTGTTGACATTCAGATGAAGGTTCACGCCTGCACCTGCCCGATGCTCAACAGCCTGACCGAGAAGATGCAGCGCAAGATTTCCGCCACTGACCTCGACGCGACCACCCGCTACGAGCTGCACACCCGCTTGGCGAGTATGCACGTCCACAAGAAGGTCTGCCACGGCGACTTCAACCCGTCCAACATCATCATCGCCCCCGACGGACAGTGGTACATCCTCGACTGGTCGCACGCCACGCAGGGCAACGCGTCCGCTGATGTTGCCCGCACCTACCTGCTCTTCGTCCTCGAAGGCAAGGAAGCGCTGGCGGAGAAGTACCTCTCCCTCTTCTGCAAGAAGAGCGACACCGCCAAGCAGTACGTTCAGCAGTGGATTCCGATCGTCGCTGCGAGCCAGTCCCTCAAGGGCAAGCCCGAAGAGCGCGACCTGCTCATCCGCTGGGCAAGCGTTTGCGAATACGAATAATTATCAAAGGGACTGGCTTCGGTCAGTCCCTTTTCTTGTGTGGGGGGATGTGAGACTGCCATGTAACCATTTCCCCGTATTTGTCGAAATCTGGCACATTTTCGGTTTTTCCTATGTAACCCACTTTTCATCCCCTTTTTTTCGTGGTATCATCATTATAAGAAGGGGGAATTTACCCTTTTCAAACTTATCTGCCGCGGTTGTTTATCAACCGCTCCCGCAATCAGTATGAATGAATTATACACGGCAAATATTGCTCTCAGCGTCTTCGCCATGGCGATTATGCTCTTCTCCCTGCGCGGCGACATCAGCCAATCCAAGATCCGAAACCTGCTCTGCGGCGGTCTGTACGCCACCATTACCATTTGCGCGCTGTGTGAGTGGTCGGGCGTGCAGATGGATGGCACGCCGCCCGCGCTGATTCCGCTGCATATCGCCGTCAAGACCATCGAACTTTCGCTTGCGCCGCTCATCGGGCTGTTCGCGGGCTGCGTTATCCATCCCTGCCCGCGGAAAGTGGTACACAGGCTGCTGTGCCTTGCGGGCTTCCACGCGCTGCTGGTGCTGCTCTCGGCGTTCACGGGGCTGATGTTCTATGTCGATGGGCAGAATTTCTATCACCACGGATCACTCTACCCGCTCTACACGTTCGCCTACATGGGCAGCATGGTGTTCTTCCTCGTGCAGATTTGGTTCGCCTGCCGCGCCTACCAGTATACCGGCGGCACACAGCTGATGCTCGCGACGCTGTTCGTGCTGTTAGGGCTGATGGTGCAGTTGTGCCTGCCGATGGTCAGAATCGACTGGATTACCATCAGCTGCGGTGCGCTGATGATGTCGAAATTCTCCAGCGACATGGTGCTGCAAACCGATGGGCTGACGCAGTTGGTCAACCGCTTGGGCTACGAGCATTATCTGGCGCGCCTGCGTGTGCCTGCCGCCATCCTGATGTTTGACGTTGACCGCTTCAAGGACGTCAACGACTGCCATGGGCACTTGATGGGCGACGCCTGCCTGCGGGCGATTGCCGGCTGCATCCGCCGCGCGTACGGGAATTACGGGACGTGCTTCCGCATCGGCGGCGACGAGTTCTGCGTAATACTGACGCGGCGGAACGCGCAATACAACACCATGACGGAGATTTTCCAGCACCTGATGGATGCGGCGCGGGCGGAGAATCCGGTTCTGCCGACAGTATCGGTAGGCTGTTCGCATTTTAATCCGTCGACGGATGATTTGGCGGAGTCCTTGGCGCGGGCGGACGCGCGGATGTATCAAAATAAGGAAGCGCATAGATAAATACAGCCGCGACGAGTGAATATGCTCGTCGCGGCTGATTTTATTACCGATTCACATACGCGTCGATTTCATTCCTGCTGGAGATTTGCAGCTTCTCAAAGATGCTCTCCATGTACGACTTCACCGTGTTGACGGAAACGCCCATCAGCGCGGCGATTTCCTTGTTGCTGCGACCCTTCGCGGCAAGCATGGCAATCGAAAACTCGTAGGGTGTGAGCGCGTCGGTCACCTGCAGCGTCGACACGGGGTTGTGAATTTTCATCCACCCGCGGCTGAAGCGGTAGACCGACTGCACAATCTTGTTGTACGTTTCCGGCTTCTGCTTGCGCAGCGCGCGCTCCACCTGCCCCTGCAAAATGCCGTGATGCTCCACAAACGGGTGGATGTACCCCTCGCGGCTGGCGATGCTCCACGCGGCATCGAACTTCTGCTCCGCGCGTTCATCCTGCTTCAGGCTCATGCAAATCATGCACAGGACGATGTTGAGGTAGATGCTGTCAATGGGGTAGCGCGTGCCCGCCATCAGCAGGGCGGATTCGGCAATACCCATCGCGTGTTCGTATTCGCGCCGGATGTAGAGCGCGTGGGCGATGGCGTACATGGCGAAATACTGCATTCCGGGCGGAAGAATACCGATAGCGGGGCGGATAGGCGTCAGGTCGAGCTTCTCGGAGTGGAAGAACACGCTGATGAGCGCGTCGGTAATGCTGCTGTACAGCCGCCACGAATCGTCGTTTGCGCGCTGCCCGTCCCGCTGAATCATTTCGAGATTCCGGCGGCACTTGGCGGCATCCCCCGTCTGCAGCATCGCCATCGTGTTGGTAATCAGCGCGGACAGGCGGATTTCGGGGCACTTGCTCGTCAGGTATTTCTCGCTGATTTCGCGGGCTTCCTCGTGCTCATCGCGGAAATAGTGGTGCAGGGCGCGGGCGATGTCGCGTTCCTCCTCGTCGTTCATGGTCAGCAGGAGATTTTGGAAGCCGTTGTCGCACGGGCGGGAAATCAGCGGCATATAGCACTTTGCCATCCGCGGGGGGATTTTTTCCTGCCCGCGCTGCCCGCTCTTGCGCAAATCCGCCGGATGCGGCGTATTCGCCGGAATCAGCCACCCGCCCGATTTCCGGATTGCCCCCTGAATCCGCCCGGTATTCAGGTAGTAATTCACCATGCGGATGGAAACGCCCCACAGCTCCGCTATTTCCTTTACGCTGAGGTAGTCCAATGCGCATCCCCTCCTTGTTCTCCTTGTTTACGCTTACGGAATTGGCTCCCAAAGCATGGTCGCCGTTCGATTGCCATACGAGCCCTTGGGCAGCATGTAGGAGCGCGGCGTTCCTGATACGCCGTCGATTTTCCAGCCTACAAAGGTATAGCCCGGGAGGTAGTAGGACGGGTCTTCTTCCGGTGCCCCGAAATAAACTTGGTTCTTGATGGTGTATTGAACCCAATTATATGCTTTGCCGTGGCTCACGTAGGTAATGGTATACGTCGCCACACGCCACTCCGCCTCGTAAATGCGGTCGCCGGTTGAGCCTTCGGGGATAATCATCGGCGTTGAAGGGAACTGACCGCTGCCATCGAGGACTCAGCCGGCAAATTCGTAGCCCGGACGGTCGGGAGGAATACGCAAGGTGACGGAATCCTCCACGGTGTAGCGTATCGAAGCCATGGCTGCGCCGCCGTTCGTGTCCAGTGTGATGGTGTATTCAATCACCTGCCAGTTTGCGGTATACGCCTTGTTGCCCATCGAACCCTTCGGAATTTTGACGCTTGTCTGCGGTGTCGTGATGCCCTCGCCCGTCCAGCCGACAAACTCGTAGCCGTTGCGGGTCGGGGTTGGCAGCTCGAAATCCTCATCCGTCATGGTGTAAATCACCTTTTCTTTACCGCTGCCGCCGTTCAAATCCAGGGTGATGGTGTATCCTGTCTCTACCCAGTTCTCGATATACGTCTTGTCGCCCGTCGAACCCCTCGGGATGGTCACGCTCGGCTGCGGCTTCGTGATGCCCTCGCCCGTCCAGCCCCAGAACGTGTAGCCCGTGCGGGTCGGGGTCGGCAGCGTGAAGGTTTCCTCCACCGTGTAGACATACGCTCCCGATGAGCCCGCATTGCCCCCTTCCAGCAGCGTAATGATGGTGTATTGAATCACCTTCCAGTTTGCGGTATACGCCTTGTTGCCTGTCGAACCCTTCGGAATTTTGACGCTTGTCTGCGGCGTCGTGATGCGCTCGCCCGTCCAGCCGACAAACTCGTAGCCGTTGCGGGTCGGGGTCGGCAGCTCGAAATCCTCATCCGTTATGGTGTAAATCACCTTTTCTTGACCGCTGCCGCCGTTCAAATCCAGGGTGATGGTGTACTCCGCCAAACGCCACTCCGCCTTGTAATGGAGGTCGCCGGTTGTGCCATAGTAAATAATGAGCGTCGTGGCAGGGAGCATACCGCTGCCATCAAGGACCCAGCCGGAAAATTCGTAGCCCGGACGGAGAGGGTAAGGCAGGGTGAAGGAATCCTCCACGGTGTATTTTATCGGAGACACGTTTGGACCGCCGTTCGTATCCAGCGTAATGGTGTATTCGATCACCTGCCAGTTTGCAGTATACGCCTTGTTGCCCGTCGAGCCCTTCGGGATGGTCACGTTCAACTGCGTCGTTATGATGCCCTCGCCCCTCCAGCCGACAAACTCGTAGCCGTTGCGGGTCGGGGTCGGCAGGGCAAACTCTTCATCTTCCACGGTGTAAAGCAGTGTTGTTTCGCCGCTTCCGCCGTTCAAATTCATGGTAATAGTATATCCTGTCAGTTCCCAGTTCGCGGTATAGGTCTTGTTGCCTATCGTACCTTGCGGCAGAACAACCGTTAGCTGCGGCGCCATGTCGCTGTTGACTGTCCAGCCAAGGAAGGCATAGCCCTCGCGGGTCGGGGTCGGCAGCGTTACAGCTTGCTCCACCGTGTAGACAAGCGCTTCCGACGTGCCCACACCGTTCATGTCCAGCAGCGTAATGGTGTATTCAATCACCTGCCAGTTTGCCGTGTAGGTGCGGTCGCCCGTACTGCCTTGCGGGATTTCAATGATTTCCTGCGCTTCGGTGATGCCCTCGCCCGTCCAGCCGATACCTAATACTTAAATATTATGGCGCAGAAACTTTGGGAAAAATCCGTGCAGGTA
>OKRU01000453.1_pt1 | contig 41135 bp, 39 predicted proteins | sample 1601131 | NCBI WGS metagenome assembly OKRU01 (sample SAMEA3541558, study PRJEB24748) | human gut metagenome | biome: human gut; feature: human-associated habitat; material: faeces | place: China | collected 2012
TTCTGTCATGAAGAAGGCTGCTGCGACTCGTCTGATTCGTGCGCAGTGCCAGGAGGTTTTGGGTTCCTCTCTGTTTAAGTCTGAGATTCCCCATAGCCTTTCTGTCGGTATGGCTGTCACCAACCACCAGCCGGTATGCTTCTCCGCTGCTAAGCAGCCAGTATCCATTGCTTATAAGCAGACATACAAAGAACTCAAAGAGCGTCTTGCGAAGCTGGAGGTGAAATAAGATGGCTCTAACAAAGAAGAAGGGGACGAAGGCAACGCCGAAGCTTCCGGACATCAATGCTCTGAAACAGGTAAATAGCAACGACGCTGGTGCTTTCTATAACTCACTGTTCTCGGCACAGCATAAGGTCGAGTACGCAAACAAGGATATTGCTCTCTCGAATATCCGCACGAACCCCGATAACGAGATTTTCCGTAATCTGGACGAGGAAGATGATATCCGAATCCTGTCAGAAGATATCAAGCGCAATGGTCTGATGCACAACCTTGTAGTCTTCCCGACTGAGGAAGAGGGGAGAGAGGTTTATGTTCTTCTTTCCGGTGAACGCCGTTTCCGCGCTCTGAAGTATCTGGAAGAGCAGGGGGATTCCTCTTGGAATGTGGTACGCAACTGCAATGTGATTACCACGCCTCTTACCGCAAATGAGAAGAAAGTTCTCCTCTATAGCGCGAACCTTCAAGTTCGCGGCGGCTTCGGCGATGAGGCTGTTCGCCGTCAGGCAATCGCTGAGTTCATCAACTGCCTGCAGCAGGCTCCTTACAATATGAGCAGGGAAGAGGCGCTCGGAGCAACCAAGACCGTGAGTTCCGTCAATCCTCGTACCATCGAGCGTGATGCACGTATTGAGGATAAGCTGAAAGGTGATTTGAAGGAGCTTCTTAACGCGAAAATTCTGACCCGTAGCGAGTGTGAGACCTATCTGCGCTTTGAGGACGATAAACAGGAAGAGATTGCCAAACGCTTTGTTGCATTAAGTAACATAAACTGCTATGGTGATGACTCCGAGGGTGCAGGGAAGAACCACATCGAAGTGATGCGCGATACCCTGCACGACACTTTCCGTGAATACCTGTTTGATGTACAGCGGCAGGGGACATCAAAAGACTATGAAGCTGCCTATGAAAAAGCTTTGCAGTATTTTGATGAAAACATCAATGACCTGAAAGCAAAGGCAGAGGAATACGGCAAGGCAAAAGAGTCCGGCTCTGCCGAAGAAGTAGCAGCCATTGAGCATGCCGGTCAGAGAGAGGCTGCTCGGGATTTGGTGAAGAAGGAACGGGATGTTGCCGAGAATAATACCAGCATCATCCAGAAAGCTACTCCGCGCATGGTGAAGAAACTGCAGCAGGCATATACCAGCAGAAACTTTGTCAAGGCTCTTCGTGGCGTTTCTAAGGAATCCCGTGAAGCTGACATTGCAGCCTTGAATGAGGTCATCGATATCGCAACAAAACTCAAAGAGAAGATTGAGTCTATCGAATGAGGCGAGCGGCATCGATGGAAAACGACAAGACAAGAATCCTCGTACGCTTTCGACCGGAAATCTCTGAATGCTTCGAGTTGCAGGCAATCTATGAGGGATTGCGCGTTGGCACCATTGCGAATCGGGTCCTGCGTGAGGAAATCGAAAAAGTGAGCAGGGCAGGGAAGGGGCATATCATAACCCGAGATTCTGCTGAGTTCGAGGAAAACGAAACAGCAGGGGAGGGGAGTGACCCCGTCTATGTTCTCCCGAATGCCAAGGAAGTCATTGCATATATGCCCGACCAGGCTCGCAAACGCGGTACAAAGGTAGCCAACAACAAGCAGATTTCCTTCTATTTAACAGACGATGAAATTAAGGTCCTCAACGAAGTCGTGTATGCGCAGGATATCCGTATTGCTATGGATTGCGGAGAAATTGTGACCTATCGGTTTGCAATCCTGGCACTCCTTTTAAACGCTCCTGAACTCGCAAGAAGAGAACCAATTGCGTGGCAGTGATAATGCTCAGTCACAGACGGGGCATGGAAGGGTGCAGACAAGCCCTCTGACGCTTGGGAGTATAAGGACCCTCGTGCAGACAAGAAGCCCGCAGAAGCGCGTTTCCGTGGCTGTGAGAGCAAGCGCCCAATAAACAATAAAAGAGACAGATACGATTCCAGAGATTCTGGAAAAGCGTCTGTCTCTTTTTTTTGTGTGAAAGGGGATACCAACAAAAAGCGTGCGACATTTTTTTCGAGAAGGGTAGGGGACTGGCAACTATACAGTCTTGCAATGTGGACTTACTAACAAATACTTTGTGAATTTTGTAACTAAGTTGCATAGTGGAAGTTCATAGCAACACGAACGCGAGTTTTTAAGAAAATACTGAATTACGAGAAGCGGCAGGGAAACAGCTGATACCCGAAAGCTGCAGTGATTAGTTTCGGCCTATGATACTTGTACTCTGACACAATTCCGTTCTGGACTAAGCTGCCGCGTATCAATACGCCGCGAGCCTGTAGGTCTGTGCTGACCGTTAGCAGCATCGGTTCGAGGTCGAGCAGCGTATCAGTGGCGGTAACACCAACAGTCAATCGGATGCTGATGCAGCAATACATCGCGTACAGAATGGTTTGTGTTGTACAGTTTGTTCGCAACAAGATGTCTGTATGTCGTTGTTCGTTCTCGAGCGCTTACAAGCGCAATTTCGCTGGTTGACCGCAGCTGTGTATGCAATGGACGCTGCATCGTCTATAAAATCGGCAAGAGTCCTATAAACTCCCCTATATTTCGCTAAATTCCTATTTAGCGAAGTTGCATATTGTTCTTTTCCCCGCACAAAAATAGCCCCGCTGACGAACAGCGAGGCCTTATGAGATGATTAGAACTGATAGTTTGCCAGCTTGCGAACAAGTTCTTCGCGGGTAGCCAAATCAGATGTGGCACCGCTGATGACCGTCCAGGTAGCTGCAGTTGCATAGTTGCCAGTGATAGAACCGGCCTGCACCCAGTTGGCAAGCGAACGCATAGAGTTCACGTTGCCATCGGTGGCACCGAACCTTGCACAGATTTCAGCGATTTCCTTGACGAAGGCAATCATCTGCTTCAAAGGTACGGTATCATCGCATCCGGTCATACCGCGAATACGGCTCTCGATAACAGCCTCAGAGGGCGTGACCATATCCATGATGATGTGGTGGCGGTCAATGAACGACTGGTTCAAAGGCCGGCAACCTTCCAGGTCGATGTTCAGCGTAGAAATAATGATGCAGTCAGGATGACGATGCAGCATCTCACCTGTCGGCAGGACCACGCAGCCAGTCTCATCAAGCAGACCGTTCAGACCGGGCATAACAGCAGGACGAGTAATCAGAGACGGCTCCTGCAACTCACAGACCCAACCGTTTCGGATGGCGCGAACCAGAGGGCTCTCCACATACTTGAAGCCGTTCTTGCAGGCATCAGCGCAGAGGCTAAGCTGCTTACGGAACAGTTCCGTCATGCACTCAGTCTCGGTAGCATCCGGCTTAGAAACGCCCGTGATAGCCATGTATGCGTTCACAGGGTCAATGCTGATATCGGTGGCGCTCGGCAGGTTCTTGAACAACTCGGCATTGATACTCTCAGAAGTGGCAGAAGAATCGACCGGCATCATATCGCCGATGAAGTTGTACATCTCAGTGCCCGCATTGCAGGTAATGAAGGTGTACGGCAGACCCAAACCAGCGGCAATAGCACGCGCACCTGCAGTCTTACCGACAGACGGGTCACCGCGCAGCATGACATTCGTCATCGGGCGCTTAGAACCACGAGTTTCGGCAATCAGATGGCAGACGGCAACAACTTCCTTAGGCAGGATATATTCGTCGCCAATCTGCGGGACGAGACCCTTCTCTTCTTCGGACAGAACACGATTCTTATCCGCGAAAGCACCAACAAACTTTCTGGTGGACTTGAAAGAAGGAATCTTAGACTGACCAGTAGCTTTCAGGTTCATAACCTTGAAAGTGCCATAAATGGTTGAAGGAGCAAACTTTGCACTTCTTACCTGTGTTTCAGTCAGACGGCGCACCGATGTGTTCGAGGGCGAGGCAGGATTCAAGTCACCTTTCTGCATGGCATCATGAATCGTACCAGACATCTTACACGCGAGTTTCTGGCGAAGCTTATCGTTTTGCTCAGGCGTGTTGCAATACCGTGTGAAAGCATTCTCGAAACCGTCGATATTCTGGAGGAACAGACCCCACATTGCAAAGAAGAACGGCGCATAGCCGACCCTTGTCACATCAACGGAACCCATACCGACAGAGGCACCGAAATACCCTGTCGTATTATCGTAGCTGAGGCAAAGCGAATTGCCGGTAGGTGCGGACGGTGCGGATGCCAGCGTAAAGCAGTCGTTATAGACCCATTCAGCAAGGCAGTTACCTGTTTTGTTGACGGAATATGCGCCTACCGTGATACCGGCATTTACCATCTCGGCGCGGCACAAAGCTTTTGCGAAATCCAAAAACAATAAGCCTTGCGAGCAAAGATTGGTATTCTGAAACGGGGCTTCCTGATAGATGGAACACGCATCTGGGTCGTTTATGAAAGCCGAGCCATCATAAAGACCCTTGTCCTTTAGGTATGCGGGAATTGCGGAAGCCTGAACATTTGCCATGCCGGTAGCACTCCACATAGCGGAAGAAGAAACTTTAGCCATTTTTTGTACACTCCTTAAAAATTATGCCGGAACCTTTCAAGAAGAAAAGTCCCGGCGTTGTTATAATGATTTTAGAATACGCCCGTATAGCCTGATAGCGCAGCTCGCGGGGTCTTGGAATTAGAACGGCAGGTCATCCTCGTCGATATCGGCGAAGTCGTCACCCGTGTAGTTGCCGTAGGAAGGCTGTGCAACAGCAGGTGCAGCAGGAGCAGCCTGAGCAGGAGCAGCCGGTGCGGCGGCAGGAGCAGCCTGAGCGGGAGCAGCAGTCACAGCAGGAACATCATCATTCTGAGAGGCGTTCTTGCGACTTGCGAAAGATGCCTTCTCGACCCACACCGTATAGGAGGTGCGGTTCTGACCGTCCTTGTTCTGGTACTGGTTGCTGGTCAGCACACCGACAAGCATGATGGGGTCACCCTTATGGAAGTGAGCGGCGATGAACTCGGCAGTCTTGCCGTTCGCGGCGCAGGATACATAAGAAGTGGCGTTCTCCCAGTTGCCGTTCTTCTGATAAGAACGGTTGCTGGCGACGGTAAAGGTAACCATCGTGCCGCCGTTCTGGGTGTTGCGCGTCACCACATCAGCAGTCAGATTGCCCATCAGCAAGCCTTCGGAAAAGCCGCCGTTGACATCGTGCTGGATAGTGGCTGCGCTCAGATAGTCATAGAACTTTTTCTGACCATCCTTCTCGTAGTGGCCGGACTCGAAACGACCGGAAACCAGAACGCTGGCACCCTTGGTAAGCTTGGCACGCAGGGTGTCGCTGATGAACTTCTTCGGGGCGCGGACAGGGATGAAAGACGCATCCTTGTTCTGACCACGGTTGACAGCAACGCGGAAGCTGACATATGTGTTGTTGCCGATGTTGAACTCCTCTGCATCTGCAGTCAGATGACCGATAATAGCGAAATTGTTGACGTTAGTCATGATAATTGTCTCCTTTCAAAAGACGAAATTTAAAATAAAAAAGCAGACCCCTATGTGAAATAGGAAGTCTGCCTTTCGACAAATTGTGAATCGTACGAGCGCAAAACGCCTGAAGTAGAATGGTATCTATCGTACAATACCTATTCTATTCGGTTCGCACACCTCGTCAAGCAAAAAGAACAAGAAATTTATACGATAGACGCATGGTCTACCAGCCATGTATATACCTTATCGAACAGAACACTCTGGTTGAGGAATTCTTCGCCGTAATAACTCTTTGCCTGTTTGACAGAGAGTTCATCGTTGCCGAAATAGGCGTTCACATCTGCGTCCGTGACCTTGATGTGCTGCTCCTCGGCGATAGCCTGGAAGATAAGCAGGCTCGTGACGCTGTTCTTGATTTGGTCGTTGTAGGTATCGAGCAGAGCATCCTCAGACTCGGCACCTACCTGCTGCAGGTACTCCTCCTCGGAGATATTGTAGCTGGCTGCAATCGCCTTGATTTCCTGACGATACGACTCACGCTGGTCATCAAGGATACTCTGGGGAATCTCACCAACCGTAGTGTTGTCGATGATGTAGCTGTAAACTGCAGTCTTCAGAGAATCGCGCTCGTAGGTCTCGGTGTAATACTGCTTCAACTTCTCGACGGTATCTACCGCAGAACCATCACTCAGAACAAAGCCATCCTGTGTAGCAATATTGTCCTTCACATTCTGGTCGGTCAGCTTGATTTCATCGACTTCTTTCAAGGTGATGCGGAAAACAACATGAATTTCGGATACAGCGGCTCGTAGGAATAGCCGGTTTCGCCGATGTAGTGCTGGGCGTCGTTCTTATGTGGGTGGTCCGTCTGGTGGTCGGTCCAGTAGAGCGCGTATTTGTCGCCGAGAATGTCTGCGTAAGTGTTCACGCGTGACGTCGTGTAGTAGCTGCCGCTCATGCTGCTGTAAACCACCTTGTCGCCCACATATGAGAATGTCTCTGCGGTTTCGCCGAGAAGGTTCGTCATAGTGTTTTCGTAGAACCAGCACAGCCCTGCCGAGCCATATTCAAGCCCGTTCATGTTCGCGCCGAACAGCTTAAGCTCCCCGGTCGTCAGGTCGAGGTTGAATACCACGTCGAGGGATTCGTCGATCTGCGTGAGTTCATAGCTGCCGCTTATGTACATGACGTCGTCAACCACTTCCGTTCCCAGGTCGGGCAGCAGCGAGTAGTCCCCGTCGGATTCCTGGAGCACATAAAGCCAGTCGGACGGCGACCCGGCAAGGGCGCTGCCTATCCGGAGTTCGCGGTCGGCGGTGTTTTCCACCGCGAAGTACTTCTCACCGGTGTATCTGATGAACTCATTCTCTCCGCAGGAGTATACCAGCCTTTCCGCGCCGCTTTCGAGGTCGATATACCACAGTTCCGCCGGAGAGGTATTTTCATACTTGGTGTGGTTGGCTTCCTGTACGGTGAGGAACATTGTTCCGCCGCCGAAGCTGTAGTGCAGGTCGTTGTCCTTCCACTTGTCCGGCAGCTGGTATTCCGTCCTGGTAAGGGGGAGCTCCTCCAGCGCGCACCAGGTGCCGTTCAGCTTGAATACGCTGTCGTATTCCGTCCAGTCCCCGGCGCCAAGGCTGACTCCCGGGGTAGTGGAATCCTGTGCAGGGGCGGTGACGCCAGCCGGGGCGCTGGAGTTCTCAACGGAGGTCTGCTCCGGCGTGGATTCCTCCACGGTCGCCGTAACGCTCTCCGGCTGGGACGGCGTGGATTCTGTATTTCCGCTGCAGCCGCAGAGAAACGTCAGTGCGGCGAAAAGCGCTATATTTCTCTTTTTCATGAGCATTACCTCCCGTAGGACCTATTCCTTATATAATAAAAGTCCGGGAAAACATCGAAAAAGTTTCGCACCAGGCGATTTATTTTCCTTGCACTGAATAAATTACCGCTTGCAGCCAATGCTTCCTTTGAACAGAAAATCCGTACTGGAACGGAGGTACTTATGACAACACGGATACTTGACATTCTGATGGCGGCAGGGGCGGCGCTGGCGGTGCTGCTGGGGAGTTTCGGAGCGTTTGCCCGGGAGTGCGACGAGATACCGCAGGAGGTGCTGCGGCTGCATATCCCGGCGAACAGCGACAGTGAATACGACCAGGCGGTGAAGCTGAAGGTAAGGGACTATATCCTGGAGGAATACGGTGCGCAGCTTTCCGGGTGCGGCTCCCGGGAGGAGGCGGTGGAGGAGGTCCGCCGCCTGCTGCCGGACATAGAAAAATCCTGCTGCGAGTATCTTTCGCAGCAGGGAGCGGATTACGGCGCCCGGGCGGAGCTTACGGAGATGTACTTTACCACAAGGGAATACGAGAACGTCACGCTGCCTGCCGGGGATTACCTCGCGCTGCGTATCACCCTGGGCAGCGGCGAGGGGCACAACTGGTGGTGCGTGATGTTTCCGCCGCTGTGTATCCCGATGGCTTCCGAGCCGATAGACGAGGACGTTATCCCCAGGGATTTCACCAGCGACCGTATTGAGATAAAATTCGCGGTGTTCGAGTTCTTCCGGAGTATTTTCGGCTAAAGCGCGACCCCGGGGAAGAAGTACGCGAATATCTCCTCTGCGGACATTCCGCCGCGCGCCAGGCGTTCCGCAGAATACGCGCTCATACCGGTGTTTCCGCCGCAACCCCGGGAGGTGAACGTCATCTCCTCCCGGGAAACGGTTATTGTGACCGCGCTGCTGCGCAGTCCGAACGCCTGCCGGAGCTGCTCCCCGGTGACTTCGCTGTCGCCGAAGCGCACCGTCAGCAATACGCCGCCGGGGGTGTATTCCGGGTCGGTGAACCAGTTCACGGGGGAGGGCGGAAGCACCACGCTTCCGGTGTATTCCCGGAGCGCTTTCCGGGCGTATTCCGCCGGCACGGTGCAGGTAGAGGAATACCATGGGCAGGCGGAGTCCTCCGGCAGTTCCAGCGACGGCAGCCAGGGGAGTCCGCCGTCGTCCGTTATCCCCGTGGAGCAGCGGAACACAGGTGTGTATGCCGGGGCGCCGCCGTATTCCGGGCAGAGGGCGGCAGCGTATTCCACTGCGGCGGTCAGCTTTCGGGAGGTGCTCTCCTGTCCGGCGCAGTAATCCTCCAGAAACTCTTCCGGAGATTTCCAGGCAGGGCAGCGCCCGGGGTCGTCGGAAAGGTCCGCGCCCATGAATTCCGCCGGGGAGCGTTCATTCATGACCGACAGCGCATGCCCGCAGCAGGCGGCTGCCGCAGCTTTCAGCGTTTCCGGCTGAAATGAAGGGTCGGTGCATGCGAGTATGCACCCGGTGAGGTATTCCGCCCGGGTAAGGGTGATAATTCTCTTTTCCTCCGTCAGGTACAGCGTGAGCCGCTCCGGAAGCCCTGCGCGCTCACTTGCTGTGCAGCCAGTGAATACTCCCACGAACATGAGCAGGATACATATTGCGGCGGTGAATCTCATGGCGCTGCCTCCTTGTTTTCGGTGCTGATATGCAGCTTTATTACCCAGGTGTGTATTTTGCAATATATTATAAAAAAATATTCAGTATGTCGGCTTAAATGCTTGACAATTCTCTGCAACTGTGTTACAATAAAGACTGTATTTACTGATCCATTCGTCCGCCGGATTTTCGGCGTGCAAGTCAAAGAGAGCGGATTAGATATAGGGTCCCAGCGGACCTGTGAAAAGAAACAGCACGGAGGCGGCTATATAATGAAAAGAATGGAACAGCTGAAGAATTCGGCTACTTTCAAGCAGATGTGCTCGGATTTCCTCAGCACAACTGCAATTGATCCCAGTCTGCCGGGGAAGTTCGGCGTTAAGCGCGGTCTGCGCAATTCCGACGGTTCCGGCGTTGTCGCAGGTATCACCAATGTGTGCTGCGTACACGGCTATGTCATAAGCGAGTGCGACAAGCAGCCCATTGAGGGCGAGCTCATCTATCGCGGCTACAACATCAGGGACATCGTGGCGGACGTGCTTTCCTCCGGGCGCTACGGCTATGAGGAGGTCGCGTATCTCCTCCTGTTCGGAATGCTTCCGGATGAAACTCAGCTGACCGCTTTCTCAAAGCTCATCGCGGAATACCGCGACCTGCCCATGTATTTCAGCGAGGACGTCATTATCAGGAATCCCTCGCCGAACATCATGAACAAGATGGCGCAGGCAGTCCTTGCGCTGTACAGCTACGATTCCGCACCGGAGGACAAATCCGTGGAGAGCGAGATGCTCAAGGCGATCTCCATCATCTCCCGTCTGCCGGCGATCATGGTAACTTCCTACCAGGCGATGCGCCGCTTCTATCATAACGATTCCATGGTCATGCACCAGATAAACAAGGACGAAAGCCTTGCGGAGAGTATCCTCTCCACCCTGCGTGACGACCGCTCCTATACCGCTGAGGAGGCTCACCTGCTCGACCTGTGTCTTATGCTCCACGCAGAGCACGGAGGCGGAAACAACTCCACATTCACCTGCCGTACGGTATCATCTTCCGGAACTGACGCATATTCCGCATATGCAGCGGCGATAGGCTCTCTGAAAGGTCCCCGTCACGGCGGCGCCAACATCAAGGTCATGGAGATGCTGGAATATGCCAAGAAGGGTATTTCCCACTGGGACGACGATGATGAGGTCAAGAGTTACCTGCACAAGCTTCTCCGCAAGGAGGAGGGCGACCGCTCCGGACTTATTTACGGTATGGGACATGCGGTATACACCCTGTCCGATCCCCGTGCGAAGATACTCAAGGAGAACGCAATGAAGCTTGCCAAGGGCACTGAGTTCGAGAAGGAGTTCCTGCTGCTGGACAGCATAGAGCGCCTGACTCCCGGCGTATTCGCGGATGAGCGCGGCGACATTAAGAACATATGCGCCAATGTGGACATGTATTCCGGACTTGTATACAAAATGCTCAGAATACCAGTAGAGATGTACACCGGATTGTTCGCGTGTGCAAGAATGGCAGGCTGGTGCGCCCACAGAATGGAAGAGATGATCAACGGAAAGCGAATAATCCGCCCGGCATACAAGGCAATAAACCTCAATAAGCAGTACATACCCCTGTGCAACCGTATCTGAGGAGTTTTGCCGGGTTGACAAGGCACGTATTTTGTGTTATCATATTTTCCGGGCAGAATTGTCCGAAATCTACATAATGTGAGGTAATCATCATGGCAGAGGAAAAGAAGCCGGAAGTCAAAAAGGAAAAGTTCAAGCTGGCAAAGGAATTCAAGGCGTTCATCTCCAAAGGCAATGTCCTTGACATGGCGGTAGGTCTTATCATTGGGTCTGCGTTCACCGCGATCGTCAACTCCCTGGTGGGCGACCTGCTCATGCCGGTTCTGGGACTTCTCACAGGCAAGATGGATTTCTCGCAGCTCAAGTTGGTTCTCCAGCCCGGTGTTGAGGAAGTTGTTGACGAAGTGACCGGCGATGTGATCACTCCCGGTGTGGCGGAGATCTCGCTGAACTACGGTTCGTTCATTCAGTCCATAATCAGCTTCCTGCTGATCGCACTGGCGGTATTCATTCTGATAAAGGCAGTTGCAAAGCTCCACCACAAGAAGAAAGAGGAACCGAAGCCCGAGCCTAAGCCGGATCCGCAGATCGTTCTGCTGACCGAGATCCGGGATCTTCTTAAGGAGAAGGAAACTTCCACGAACAAGTAATCAATGAAGAAAGGCGCTGCATTTAACTGCAGCGCCTTTATGTTATTTCTGATACTTATTATAGGATGCTATCTCTTTCAGCGTAGCAGGGTTAATGAACGAACTGTACGCGCCCTTTGATACATCGTACCTTATGCAGGGGTCGGAAACTGTTATCTCAACCTCGTACATCGTGTCAGATGAAATACTGTCCAGTTCGTCAATGCTATAGTCCTCACGCGTGCCTAGGTACAGCTTCGGGGCATTGCTGAGAAGTATCGTGTCGGAAGTAAGATAGAACGCGTACGGCTCGTCGGCGGTCATCGGAAGTCCGCTCCATTCGCCGTCGCCGGGGTAGAAGTAAATATCGCCGGGGTAAAGGTAGCCCTCCGCGTCGTCGCCGTACACCGTCAGCCAGCCCTTCAGCGTGATATCTCCTGTGAGCGTCAGCCACTGGGAGAAAAGGCTCGGCTCCTGGCTGTCGCCGTATGTGAGCATGCCGCTTACCTGTGAAAGGGTGAGCGGTCCGAACTTTGTCCCGAGTTCAGTGTGAGCGTATTTCAGGTCAGTGGTTTCCGTGTCGATATTGTTGAGTTCGTCAGGCGTGATGGACTTCACCGCGCCGTCCGAAACCGCAATGTATCCGAAATCCGTATACCGCCAGCCCGTGCCGTATTCGGGAGGAAGCTCGGAAGATTCCCCGTTTATCCGTTCGCCGTTAAGACCTATGCCGCCTTCGCCGGCGGAATCCTCGGATTTTTCCGGGATTTCCGATGTGTCCTTTGGAGCTTCCGTGATGTCAGATGTGTCTGTGGGTACTTCGGAAAAGTCCGAAACCGAACTGCTGATATCTGAGCCGGAAGCAGTGCTTTCCGCCGGGGCGGCTGCGCAGCCGGATAACAACACCGTCGCTATTGCCATTAACGCCAGGGTAGATTTATTTTTACATGTCATATAGCTTGCCCTCTTTAGTAACGTAATAGTTTAAATACTTAATTCTTGCCAGAAAGTCTTTATATGATAAAGAGGTGCAACTTACTTTACAATTGCCTGTGTAATTTGCATCGTAAATATATACTTCAGTCTCTGAAAACCCAGTTATGAAAACGCTGTGACCTCTATCCGATGATGTTGTTCCGCGAACATACGCTTGATTGCCAATCTTTTTAAGATAGCTTTGCAGATTTTTTTCGGTAAGCGTCACAGTTGATGACGATACTCCACTACAATCAGGGATGTTTTTATCATTATATACATAAAAGCAGTACTTAGCGAACGCCATGCATTGTGAAGAAGAATCATATTTTATGCAGTTACAATTGCTGGAGTATGTGCACCATTTGTGGCAAATGCATGCTTTACCATCCTTTGAATAATATGATCCATCAGGGAATGTCCTTAATAATTGTTGTACCGCTGAATAATTTCTTGGAGCTGGTTGAACTGCAGAAGCCGTGGGTGAAACAAGCATTGCACCCATAACGCCGGTCAATAATAGAGCACAAAATCTTTTCTTGAAATTCATAAGTTACCTCCAATAAAATAATAATTTATTTCAGCAACATTTGTTGCTGCTTGAATTATATCATGATTAGCATAAGATGTCAATTGACGAAATAGACAAACGAACGATGTCAAAACTGTGAGTAAATACAATTAATGGTATCGGGTTATTTCTATAATTGATTAAATTCCTTGACATTTTTCGCGAATGGTGCTATAATATTCTCCGGATACATTGCAAAAGAAGGAGATACATAAAAATGTCAATGAATTTCCGCAGAAAGCTCCCCGTACCGAAGGAAATAAAGGAGCTTTATCCGCTCAGCGACAAGATAAAGTCGATAAAGTCCGAGCGTGACGCGATGATCGCCGACGTATTCACCGGAAAGTCCGACAAGTTCCTGCTGATAATCGGGCCGTGCTCCGCTGACAATGAGAATTCCGTCATGGATTACACCAGCCGCCTGGCAAGACTCCAGGAGCAGGTGAAGGATAAGATCATCATTATACCGAGAATATACACCAACAAGCCCCGTACTACCGGCGAGGGCTACAAGGGCATGATCCACCAGCCCGACCCCACCAAGGGCGAGGATATGCTGGAGGGACTTATCCATGTGCGCAAGCTCCACACCCGTGCCATAGAGGAAACCGGGCTTGTGTGCGCTGATGAAATGCTCTATCCCGAGAACTACCGCTACCTCTCCGACATACTGAGCTATGTCGCAGTTGGTGCGCGTTCCGTCGAGGACCAGGAGCACCGCCTTACCGCCAGCGGCATGGAGTGCCCCTGCGGTATGAAGAATCCCACCAGCGGCACTATTTCCATCATGCTGAACTCTATCCGTGCGGCGCAGAGCAGCCACACATTCATCTACCGCGGCTGGGAAGTGGCAACCGACGGCAATCCGCTGGCGCACGCTATTCTCCGCGGCGCGCAGAACAAGCACGACCAGACGATCCCGAACTACCACTACGAGGATCTCAAGCTGTTGTACGATATGTACCAGGAGAAGAACCTCAGGAATATGGCTTGCATAGTTGACACCAACCACTCCAACAGCGGCAAGAAGTACCTTGAGCAGATCAGAATCGCAAACGAGATACTCCACTCCATGCGCCACTCTCCGGAGATCCGCAGCATGGTAAAGGGTCTGATGATCGAGAGCTACATCGAGGACGGCGCGCAGAAGGTCGGCGACGGAGTTTACGGCAAGTCCATAACAGATCCCTGCCTGGGCTGGGAGAAGAGCGAGAAGCTGGTTCTTGAGATCGCAGATCAGCTCTGATTCAATTCAGATTAATATTCAAAGCGTTGACGGGAATCAAGTAGTCCCGGAATGTCCCTTTCAGAGAGTCGCTGTGTGGTGCGAAGCGGCAGGGCTTCCCGGATGAATTACCTCCCTGAGCGGCGGTGCGAAAGCGTATGCGAGTAGTTCCGCACGGGTAAGCCCGTTACAGCTGCCAGAGATACGGAGAGATCCGTAACTGAGGTGGTACCGCGATGATTCGCCCTCTGTGAGCAACGCTCATGGAGGGCTTTTGTATTCCCGGGGATTTTCCGGGAAGAATACAACGGAGGTGATCGTATGAAATTCAGATTCTGTCCGGAGTGCGGCGCGGAGCTTGTCGGAAGAGCCATCGGCGACGAGGGTGAGATTCCGTTCTGCGAGAATTGCGGCAGACCGTGGTTCAGCTTTTCCTACCCCTGTGTGATATGCCTGCTGACTGACGGCGAGGGAAAATACGCACTGATACGGCAGACCTACGCAACGAAGAACTACGTCTGCGTTGCAGGATTCATCAGGGAGCAGGAAACCGCCGAGCAGACCGCAATCCGTGAAGTCCGTGAGGAAACCGGGCTGGAGGTACAGAATATCCGCTGCCTGGGCAGCTGGTATTACCCGAAGCACGACAACCTGATGATCGGCTTCGTGTGCCGGGTTGGGCACGGAGAATTCCGGCTGAGTGAGAACGAGGTGCAGTCCGCCGGGTGGTTTGACGAGAGCACGGCGGTGGAACTGCTGAGCCATGGCACGATCGGCAAGGAACTCATTAAAAAGTGGATAGAAATCCGGGGCTGACAAACCTGCGGAGAAAGGGGTGGTATCAATGGAAATCAAGGTTTCCATCGCTTATGGGGAGTATTCCCGGTAATGCACTGTTGAATGTTGAATAAATTAACATAAAAGGAGAAAAACAATGACACTTTACGACGAATTAGTAGCACGAGGACTTATCGCGCAGGTTACCAACGAGGAAGAGATCAAGAAGATGATCAACGAGGGCAAGGCGACCTTCTACATCGGCTTTGACCCGACCGCGGATTCCCTGCATGTTGGTCACTTCATGGCTCTGTGCCTGATGAAGCGCCTCCAGATGGCAGGCAACAAGCCCATCGCCCTGTTGGGCGGCGGCACCGGAATGATCGGCGACCCCTCCGGCAAGTCCGACATGAGAAAGATGCTCACTCCGGAAACCATTCAGCATAATATCGACTGCTTCAAGAAGCAGATGAGCCGCTTCATCGACTTCTCCGACGGCAAGGCTATCATGGTCAACAACGCGGACTGGCTGATGAACCTCAACTACATCGACGTTCTGCGCGAGGTAGGCGCATGCTTCAGCGTAAACAAGATGCTGTCCTTCGAGTGCTACAAGCAGCGCTGGGAGCGCGGTCTGACCTTCCTGGAGTTCAACTACATGATCATGCAGAGCTACGACTTCTACATGCTGTTCCAGAAGTACGGCTGCAATATGCAGTTCGGCGGCGACGACCAGTGGGCTAACATGCTGGGCGGTACTGAGCTTATCCGCAAGAAGCTCGGCAAGGACGCTCACGCAATGACCATCACCCTGCTGCTCAACTCCGAGGGCAAGAAGATGGGCAAGACCGAGAAGGGCGCCGTATGGCTCGACCCCGAAAAGACCTCCCCGTTCGAGTTCTTCCAGTACTGGAGAAACGTTGCGGACGAGGACGTAATGAAGTGCATTCGCATGCTGACATTCCTGCCCATCGAGGAGATCGAGGCTATGTCCGACTGGGAGGGAAGCCAGCTGAACAAGGCAAAGGAGATACTCGCATACGAGCTGACCAAGCTGGTTCACGGCGAGGAGGAAGCAAACAAGGCCCTGGACGCAGCCAAGGCGCTGTTTGGCGGCAAGGGCAACACCGAGAATATGCCCACCACTGAGCTGGAGCTCCCCGAGGGCAAGATCGGAATTCTCGATCTGATGGTTGCTACCAAGCTTGTGAACTCCAAGCGCGAGGCGAGAACCCTTGTTGCAGGCAAGGGCGTTGCAGTCAACGATATTGTTGTCGAGGACGTCAACGCAGAGATCACCATTGACCCCGAGGTAATTATCCGCAAGGGCAAGAAGGTTTACCACAAGGTAGTCCGCAAGTAATACGCAGAAAACTGACAGGGGCTTTGAAAAGCCCCTGTTTTTTATGCAAGCGCGTTGAATTCAGCGGTCATTTTGTAGGCGTCGAAGGTCTGTACTATCCGGTATCTTCCCTCGACCGGAGCGTAAAATCCGAGGTACACGCTGAAATCCATGGTTTCGCCGGGGTGTATCGTATGTGACAGATCGTCGTTCACGAACTCGGTTGACGGGTCAGAGTAATCCGCCGCGACCCAGTCCGTGCCGTTGAATCGCTCCACTTCATAGTTGATACCGCCGTGCAGCTCAAAGGCGCAGCCGTTGTGTATTGTAAGCGTGAGGGAATCCTCGCTGCCCATGCTGATGGAATCCGGCTGCTCCATCGTGAGGTACGCAGGGACGGCTCCGATTTCGACTGGTTCGCCGCTTTTGGTCCAGCCCACACCGTTGTCGGCGCTCGCGAATTCCTTGTGCCCCGGGGTGGAGGTCGTGAGTATAAGGTTTACGGAGTATTCCTGCCCGGATTCGGAGGTCGCCTCCTGGCTTTCTGATATGGGCTCAGAGGACGCACAGCCAGTAAGCAGGAGCAGCCCCGACAGCAGATAAAAAAACTTTTTCATATTACCCTCCATGCGATAGCATTAAAGTGATGTTGAGTATATTATAAACCATTGCGCAGATTATGTCAATCGTTGTTTGATACTGAAATACAGCAAATAATTAGGGACATTTGTGACAATTCCGACCGGCGCCCGAAATACGGACTGGGCATGTAAAATGTAATTCTTGTGAAATATCTTATGGGGGATAAAAAGCACTTGAATTCTATACAAATATGTGATAAAATAATATGAGATATGTCTATAATGAAACCAGCAAGGAGCGTCTTGATATGAAGAATAACAGCAGATTCGGCGTGTGGGTGCTTATACCCGGATTCGTTCTTGCTTTTGCGGCAAGAATGGTTCAGCTGTGCGCTGGAACAGATATGACCAGCGGATTCCTGAAGCATGACAACGGATTCTTTATGAATGCGTGCTTCTGGGCGGCTGTGATAATTTCCATCGGCGGTGCAGTTGCTGCGGCTGTCTTTGACAGGAAGCGCGGCTCCGCCTTCTACCAGACCCCGGTTTCCGAGGTGACTGACGGCAGGGCGGCGGCAGTTGGATTTGCAATGCTGCTGCCGGCGATGGGAGCGCTTTACGAGGGGTACTCCGAAATGCGCATCCCCGAGGAGAGCAATATATCCCCTTCGCCGTTCATGATGTGGGTGGATTTCATCTTCGGCGCCGCAATGCTCGTTGTGGCATTTCTGATACTCTACTATAAGGAATTCAAGCCCGGTCTGGGATTCGCCACCGTGTCCGGAGCGGCGTTCTACACCCTCCGCGGAATCGGCATTTTCATGGAGAAGATGGCGGTCACCACCGTGCCGGAATATCTGATAAACTGCATTTCCGTGATTCTCGCGGCGGTGTTCTTCATGCAGCTGGCGAAGTTCCTCTCCGGAAACGAGGGGAAGCACACCCGGGAAGTGCTCGCGGTATCCGGAACGGCGGCAGCGGTCACGATACTCGGCAACAGTATCGCGGGACTTGCCGCAATGCTCTTCGGACCGGCGGAAACCGCGTCCAGAATAGTGCTCAGCTCCTATGAGGCGGAGTGGCTCTACCAGGCGAATTACGGAGAATCCGCATATTACATGAGCCTTGTCCCGGCGGCGGACGCTGCGGCAGGCGTGTTCATCGTGGTAGTCCTGCTGGCGCTTTTCATGAAGCCGAAGAAGCAGGAGGTTTCCACAGAGGAATCTGTGGACTGATACCGGGGGTGTTGACAGTCGGAAAGTCGAATAAACTGCTGCGCGGCGCGGCGGCGCTGACTGCGGCATTACTGCTCGGCGGCTGCTCCGGCGCGTCGGTGGAGAATCTTCTCACTGCGCCGAAGCTGACCCAGGAGCAGAGCGAGATATACCAGGCGCTCATCAACAGCACGGGTAATTCCGTGAATCTGAAGTATCCTCGCGGCGGCGGATTCCGCTCGGCGTTCGTGCTCCAGAATATTGACGACGAGCCCGGGGAGGAAGCCCTGGTCTTTTACGAGAGCCAGTCGGTGCAGTCCGGCGAAAGCGCGCTGCGCATGAAGGTGCTGGATAAATACGACGGGCAGTGGCAGGCGGTCTACGACCTGGCGTGCGTTGGCAGCGAGGTGGACAGCATAAGCTTCGCGAAGCTGGGCGACGGAAAGTGCACCGAGGTTATCGTGTGCTGCTCCATGCTGAACCAGACTGAAAAGACGCTGAGCGTGCTGAACTACAGCAGCGGAATCGTCACGGAGCTGTACAACGGAAGCTACGCCTGCATGGAGGTCATGGACCTGAACTCCGACGGGCAGGACGAGCTTATCACCGTGGTTCCGGACAAAACCACGCAGGTCGCCATGGCGATGATGTTCACCAAGAACGACGACGGCCTGGTGAAGCTCAGCGAAACTCCGTTCGGAGGCACCGGCGCGGATTTCGTCGGCGTGACGAAGGGTCAGCTGGCGGAGGACACCACGGCGCTGTTCGTGGATTACAGCCGGGGCAACGGGCAGTACGGCACGGACGTGCTGTATTGCAGGAACGGAAGGCTGATGACGCCGGTGAATTTCCTCGCCGGGGAAGAGGGGACGCGCACCAACGCGATCTCCCGGTTCACCAACGACTACATGACGGATATACGCAGCACCGACATCGACGGCGACGGATTCCTGGAGATACCGTCCATGGTGCCGCTGCCGGGCTATGAAACGCTGACGCGCTCCGAACAGCTGTGCGCGGTAGCGTGGTATACCGTGAAGAACAATTGCTACGAGCAGGAATACTACAGCTATTACAGCAGCAAGTACAACTTCGCGCTGCTGTTCCCGAGCCGCTGGCAGGGAGTCGTGACGGCTGTGGTGAATTCCCAGGACAACGAGATAATATTCATATCCTACAGCCAGGATACCGGGCTGGAGGTCAACGACAGCACCGAGCTCATGCGGATCCGCACCATCGACAAGGACGACACCGAAGCGCTGGTGAACTCCAAGGATTATCACATGATCGGCGAGAACGAAGAGAACATAATCTGCTGCAAGGAAACCACCGGCTATCTCACCGGAAAGCTTGCGCTGACCGAGAGCGAGCTGAGGGACAGTTTCATCGTGCTGTGACGCAGAAAGGGAGAATATGAAGAGAATTCTGGTATGCGAGGACGAGGACGCTATCCGCGATTTCGTCGTGATAAACCTTGTGAGGTCCGGATATGACGTGGTGGACGTATCCTGCGGCGAGGACGCCGTGAAGGTCTACACCGAGCAGAACGGCAATTTCGACGTCGCCCTGCTGGATATCATGATGCCCGGCATGGACGGCTTCGCGCTCTGCCGCTGGATACGGGAGCAGAGCAGCGAGATAGGAATAATCATGCTCTCCGCCAAGAGCCAGGAGATGGACAAGGTGAACTGCCTTATGATCGGCGCGGACGACTACGTCACCAAGCCGTTCAGTCCGTCGGAGCTGGTGGCGAGGGTGGACGCCATCTACCGCCGCGTGAATGTTAGCCAGTCCCGGCAGGAGGCGGTGCGCAACATCACCTCCGGTCCCTTCACGCTGGATCACCAGAGCCGCACCGTGCTCAAGAACGGCGAGCCGGTGGAGCTGACCCAGGTGGAATACCACATCATGGAGTTCCTGCTCAAGAACCGCGGAACCGCGCTGGACAGAAAGACGATACTCCACCATATCTGGGGCGAGGCTTACTTCGGTGATGACAAGGTGGTCGATGTGAATATACGACGGCTGCGGATGAAGATCGAGGAGGACCCCTCCAATCCGCAGTACATACAGACGATATGGGGCTTCGGCTATAAGTGGAACGGCTGATGGACAACAGAACAATGCGCGTGGGTCTGCGCAGCTCCATTGCCGGACGATGGATGTTCAATACGCTCAGCGTGGTCGGGATTCTTCTGGTCATTGCGAACGTCTGCATTTACTACTTCACACGGATGTACTACTACGGTTCGGCGGAGAACTACCTGATGTCTGAGGCTAATGCCACGGCGACGGTGCTCTCCAGGCTGTACGAGGACATGGCGGTGAACTACTCCTCCGAGGTGCGGGAGCTTATCGAGGGCTTCGACAAGAAGGAGCAGATGGAGATGATGTCCATCAACAGAAGCGGCGAGGTCACCCTCAGCAGCAGCGGATTCTCCCCGGACGAAAGCTACAACATGCCGGACTACGACATGGCGATGAAGGCAGACGACGGCGTGGGAATATTCCATGGATATGAGAACGGCGAGAACATCATCGCCGTCACCGTCACCATCGCGCAGCCCAGCTCCAATTACAACGCGCTGCGGTACGTCACCTCCATGAAGCAGGTGGATTCCCAGCTGGGAACGATAATGCTTGCCGCTGTCATGGTGAGCGCGGCGGTTATCCTGCTGGTAATAAGCAGCGGAATGTACTTCGTTAAATCCATCTGCGTTCCGCTCATGCAGATAAGTGTGACCGCGAAGAAACTTGCGAAGGGTGACTTCTCGGAGCGTATCGCAATACGGAACAACGACGAGATAGGCGAACTTTCCCGGGTGTTCAACGACATGGCGGACGAGCTTGAGAATTCCGAGGCGATAAAGAACGATTTCATTTCATCGGTCAGCCATGAACTGAGAACTCCGCTGACGGCGATAAAGGGCTGGAGCGAAACGCTCCAGGCAGGCTACGACGAGGACACCTACCGCAAGGGAATGACGGTCATCACTCACGAAACCGGCAGACTTGAGGGAATGGTGGAGGAACTGCTGGATTTCTCGCGGATACAGAACGGCAGATTCACCCTCCAGATGGCGAACATAGACATCATCGCGGAACTTGACGACGCCCTGCTGATATACACCGACAAGGCGCGCAAGGAGAACAAGACGATACACTACACCGAGCCGGAATTCCTGTGCGTGGTATACGGCGACAAGAACCGGCTGCGGCAGGTGTTCATCAACGTTATCGACAATGCGATAAAATACTCCGATCCCGGTGGAAGCGTGGACATCAGCGTTGAAAAGGGGACGGACACCCTGACGATCACCGTTGCGGATACCGGAATCGGTATCGCGGCGGCGGACCTTCCGAAGGTCAAGGCGAAATTCTACAAGGCGGACAATACCCGTCGGGGCAGTGGAATAGGGCTTGCGGTGGCGGACGAGATAATCTCCATGCACGGCGGCACCCTGGATATCGACAGCGTGCTCGGGAAGGGCACCACCGTGACGATAACGCTGCCGCTCAAGCAGATGAACGAAAGGAGCGACCCTGATGGGGAGTAAGAATACAGGAAAAAAGACCACGGTAGGCGGACAGGCGCTTATCGAGGGCGTAATGATGAAAGGCGTATCCAAGGGCGCGATGGCGGTCCGCATGAAGGACGGCTCCATCGACGTGGACGAGTGGGATATCAAGCCGAAGAAGTGGTACAACAAGTGCCCGGTTATCCGTGGCAGCATTAATTTCGTGCAGCAGCTGGGTGAGGGCTATAAGTGCCTGATGAAATCCGCTGAAAAGAGCGGAATGCTGGACGATGAGGAGGACGAGGAGCCGTCAAAGTTCGAGAAGTGGCTTGACGAGAAGTTCGGCGACAAGCTCACCGGAGCAATCATGGCGGTTGCGATGGTAATTGGCATCGCACTGGCGGTATTCCTGTTCCTGCTTGTTCCAAGCTATCTGTTCACCTGGATAGAGAACCTGCTCCCCACGCAGCCTCTCGGCGGACTTGAGAGCGTCCTTCCGGGACTTCCGGCAGGGAGCACGCTGCTGGTGAAATCGGTGGATATCTCCATGTGGCGCACCACCTTTGAGGGAATAATCAAGATCGTGATTTTCGTGGCGTATATGTGGGTGACATCCAAGACGAAGGATATGCACAGAATGTACCGCTACCACGGCGCCGAGCACAAGACCATCGCCTGCTACGAAGCCGGGAAGCCCCTCACCGTGGAGAATGTGCGCCCGATGACGAGATTCCACCCGAGATGTGGCACCAGCTTCATCATCATTACGCTGCTGGTGAGCATTCTGGTGTACAGCGTGGTGCCGATCACTCCGGAGCTTTTCAAGAGCTGGCTCCACCTCGGCAGCGACAACATCGCGATACTTCTCCGTACGGTATGCAAGCTGATACTGCTGCCGTTTGTGGTGGGATTCGCATATGAGCTTATCCGTATCGCCGGACGTCACGACAACATCGTGACGAGGATATTCTCCGCCCCCGGACTGTGGATGCAGCGCATAACCACCAAGGAGCCTGACGACAGCATGATCGAGGTGGCTATTGCCGCGGTAACTCCCTGCCTGCCCAGGGAAGGAGAGGACGACAACTGGTGAGCGGCATGAATATCGGCGAACTGCTGAGGGAATGCACGCAGTCCCTCTCGGAGGGCGGAAACGACAATGCCCGGTTTGAGGCGGAGCAGCTCATAATGCGGTTCTGCGGAGTCACCAGAAACGACATGCTGTTATTCCCGGCGCGCCCGGTGACGGGGGCGCAGGCGGAATCCGTGCGTCAGGGGACTGCCCGGAGGAATTCCGGAGAGCCGCTGCAATACATTCTCGGCGAGTGGGAGTTCTACGGGCTGCCTTTCGAGGTGGGGCCCGGGGTTCTTATTCCGCGGCAGGATACCGAAACGATAGCGGAGCTTGCGCTGGGATTCGTGAAATCCCACCCGGGGGACGGATTCCAGGCGGCGGACTTATGCGCCGGGAGCGGCTGCATCGGAATTACGCTGGCGGCTCTGGGGAAAGTCCCGGTGCGCCTGGTGGAGCTTTCGGACAGGGCGCTTGAATACCTGCGCAGGAACATCGCACTGAACGGAGTTTCCGACCTGTGCGAGGCTGTTCAGGGGGACGTGCTCTCCGACCGGACGGCAGAGGAAATGCCGCTGTGCGACCTGATAGTCACGAATCCGCCGTACCTTACGGAAAAGGATATGCGAGAACTTCAGACGGAAGTGAAATTCGAGCCGGAAACGGCACTTGCCGGCGGCGTGGACGGTCTGGACTACTACCGCAGAATGATACCGCTGTGGGGCGGCAGACTGAAGCACGGCGGAATGCTGGCGGCGGAAATAGGCATGGGTCAGGAATCTGACGTCATGCAGATGTTTGAGGAATGCGGAATGCGCGCGCAGTACAAGAAGGACCTGTGCGGAGTTATCCGTGTGATATACGGAATAAAAGACGGAGGTAATCATAATGGCTGACAAGAAAAAGGCGGCGGCGCCGAAGCCCGTCGTAAGAGTTGTTGACCCGGCGGAGCGCGAAAAGGTGCTCAAGAGCGCGATGGCGCAGCTGGAAAAGAAATTCGGCGAGGGCACCGTAATGTTCATGGGCGAGAACCGGCATATGGATATCGAGTGCATTTCCACCGGCTCCCTCATGCTGGACCTGGCGCTGGGTATCGGCGGACTTCCGCGCGGACGTATCATCGAGATATACGGTACTGAGTCCTCCGGTAAGACCACCATCTCCCTCCAGGCGGTAGCCGAGGCGCAGAAGGCAGGCGGCATGGCGGCATTCATCGACGTGGAGCACGCCCTTGACCCGGTTTACGCGAGAAAGCTTGGCGTTGACGTGGATAACCTGCTGGTTTCCCAGCCGGACACCGGCGAGCAGGCTCTGGAGATCATCGAAACGCTGGTACGCTCCGGCGCCATCGACATAATCGTACTGGACTCCGTTGCCGCCATGACGACCAAGGCGGAGATAGACGGCGACATGGGCGACGCGCATGTCGGCGTGCAGGCAAGACTGATGTCCCAGGCGATGAGAAAGCTCACCGCAGTCATCAGCAATACCAACACCGTGGCAATATTCATCAACCAGATACGCGAGAAGATCGGCGTGATGTACGGCAATCCGGAAACCACTCCCGGCGGCCGTGCGCTGAAGTTCTACTCCTCCGTGCGCATTGAGGTGCGCCGCGGTGAGCCTATCAAGGACGGCGGCGAGATAATCGGAAACCGCACCAAGTGCAAGGTTGTGAAAAACAAGGTGGCTCCACCCTTTAAGACTGCGGAGTTCGATATTCTGTACGGTCAGGGCGTTTCCAAGATGGGCGAGATCGTGGACACCGCGGTGGAATTTGAGATCGTGAAGAAGAGCGGAAGCTGGTTCAGCTACAACGACATGAAGATCGGTCAGGGCCGCGACAAGGTGCTGGATTACCTCAAGAACAACGCGGATATCTGCGCCGAGATTGAGGGGAAGATCCGCGAGGAATTCGCGAAGAATTCCTCCCTGCTTGACAGCCTGACAGCGGACGACGAGGAATCCGGCGAGGGTGCGGAGGTATCCGCAGAAAGCGCGGATTCCGCAAAGAAGCCTGCGGAGGATTCAGACGATGACGACTACGCAGAGTTTTCCCCGGAGGATATTGAATAAGCGATGAAACGGCTTTCGGACTGCCGCGGCGATAATTTCAGCGGCGGCAGGATCACGGAACTTTCGCTGTACAAGGGCGACACCTACAAGCTGGAGCTTGAGGGGGGAACGACGTTCTTCCTGAACTGCGCGCTGGTGGCGGATTACGACCTGTACGAGGGCGGAGAGATGGACTCGGAGCTGCTGGAAAAGCTACAGCGCGCGGACAATATGCGCAAGGCGAAAAAGCGTGCGCTGTACCTGCTGGGCAGCCGCATGTACTGCTACGGCGAGCTTTACAAGAAACTCCTCCCCATCTACGGAGAGGAGGCTTCCCGGGCGGCTGCGGACGCAATGCAGGAGTACGGCTACATCGACGATGAGGACTATGCCCGTAAGCTTGCGGAGCGCCTTATACGCGGCAAACGCTACGGCATGGGAAAGACCCGGTGGGAAATGCAGCGCCGGGGCCTTGACAGGAATCTCATCGAGGACGTGCTGACGGAGTACTCCGAGGACGACATCGACGAGGAGATAATGCACCTGCTGCAGACGAAATACAGCGAAAAGCTGGACGACCCGGACGACCGGCGGCGCACGATGGCGGCGCTGGCGCGGAGAGGCTACGGCTGGGGCGAGGTGAAGCGCTGCATGGAACGCTGCGCGGAACTTACCGAAGATGAAGAATTTGAGGACTGACTGGAGAGAATGGAGTAAATGAGCAATAAGATCAAGGTCGCAATGGTGTCCCTGGGATGTTCAAAGAACCAGGTGGACGCCGAGCAGATGATGGCGAAGATAGCAGACAGGGGCTACGCATTCGTGGCGGAGCCGGGCATGGCGGATATAGTCCTGGTGAACACCTGCGGATTTATCCAGTCCGCAAAGGAAGAGGCGATAGGCTGGATAATGGAGCTTATCGACCTCAAGAACGAGGGCAGGATAAAGCGCATAATCGTCACCGGCTGCCTCAGCGAGCGTTACCGCGACCAGTTCGCGGAGGAATTCCCCGAGATAGACGCGGTGGTGGGAATCGCGGAATACGGCAGGATCGCGGATATCGTGGACGGTCTGGTGGACTTCTCCAAGCCGGCGCACGAGGAGGGAACTCCGGCGGTGTGCTACTTCGGCAAGAAGGAGGAGCACAGCATGGAGGGCAAGCGCATTATCTCCACGCTGCCGCACTACGCCTACCTGCGTATCGCGGACGGCTGCGATAACTGCTGCACCTACTGCGCTATTCCGAAGATACGCGGCCGCTACAGAAGCCGCAGGATGGAGGACATCGTTGAGGAAACCAGGCTCCTCGCCCAGGACGGCGTAAAGGAGATCGTGATAATCGCGCAGGACGTTTCCAGATACGGACTTGACCTCTACAACCGCCTTGCACTCCCGGAGCTTCTTGACAAGCTGTGTGAGATAGACGGGCTGAAGTGGATACGCATGCTTTACTGCTATCCGGAAAGAATAACCGACGAGCTTATCGACTGCATGAAGCGCCAGGATAAGATCGTGAAGTACCTGGATATTCCGATGCAGCACTGCGACGATGCAATACTCAAGCGAATGAACCGCAAATGTACCGGCGACAGTCTGCGTGAACTGGTGGCGAAACTCCGCCGCGAGATTCCGGGCATTACGCTGAGGACTACCTTCATCACCGGATTCCCCGGTGAAACCGAGGAGCAGTTCAACGAGCTGGGTGAATTCGCCGAGGAAATGCGCTTCGAGCGCATGGGCTGCTTCGCCTACTCCGAGGAGGAGGGAACTCCGGCGGCTTCGTTCCCGGATATGGTGGACGAGGAGGTCCGCGAGCACCGCAAGGAGATCCTCGAGGAGCAGCAGGATACCCGCGTCGCGGAGATGTACAACGCGATGACAGGCAGCACTGACGAGGTGGTCGTGGAGGGCTACGACAAGTACCTCGCCGATGGCGGACTGTACTTCGGCAGAAGTGCGATGTTCGCCCCGGAGATAGACGGCATGATCTATTTCAGTGTTCCCCAAGGGGCAAAGAAGCCGCGTATTGGTGATTTCGTGAAGGTGCGCTTTGACGATGTGATAGACAACAATCTGCTGGGAGAAATGATATGAACCTACCAAACAAGCTGACGGTAATGCGCGTGGTCATGGTGCCATTCTTTGTGGCATTCATGCTTATCGGCGCGATCCCGTACAATTATCTGTGGGCGCTGCTGGTATTCGCGGCGGCGAGCATAACCGACATGCTGGACGGAAAGATCGCCCGGAAATACAACCTGATAACCAACTTCGGTAAGTTCCTTGATCCGCTGGCGGACAAGATACTCGTGGCTTCGGCGCTGATCTGCTTCGTGCAGCTGGGCTGGTGCAGCGCGTGGGTGACTGCGCTCATTCTGGCGCGGGAATTCGTGGTATCCGGCGTGCGTCTGGTCGCGGCTTCCAGCGACAAGAAGGTGGTCATCGCCGCAGGAATGCTCGGCAAGATGAAGACCGCCATGACTATGGTGGCTATCTGCGTGATAATCTTCATGTGGATACTTGTCCAGTTCGGCGCGATAACTCCGGAGGGCTTCCCGATACAGCTTATCAGCGATATTCTGATGTACATTGCGGCAGCGCTCACGGTGGCTTCCGGTGTGCAGTACCTCTATGACTACCGGGAATTCATCGACCCGACGAAATAATTCGGAACAAAAAAATGGCGGAATTTTCTCCGCCATTTTTTTAATCATCCGCGCAAGCGGACACCATAATTCCGAATTAAAATAAGTATCATTTCCTGCCGGTATTCCGCATATGATCTATTATTACCGCTGTTCTTCGAGAATCACCGCCGCCTGCGCGCCGATTCCCTCGCCGGCAAGACCGAGCCCCTCCTCGGTGGTCGCCTTAACGCTCACCCGTGAGATGTCGCAGCCGAACGCCGTCGCCAGGCTCTCGCGCATGGGGACGATGTATTTCGCCAGCTTCGGGCGTTCCGCAATTATCGTGATATCCAGGTTGCCAAGCCTATATCCGTGGGACTGCATGCGTGTAATTACCTCCGCCAGAAGCTTCATGCTGTCCGCGCCCTTGTACTGCGGATCGCTGTCCGGGAACAGCTTTCCGATATCCCCGAGCGCCAGCGCGCCGAGTATCGCGTCCATCAGGGCGTGTACCGCAACGTCCGCGTCTGAGTGCCCCAGAAGTCCCTCCTCTGATGGTATCTCCACGCCGCAGAGCACGAGCCTGCGCCCAGGGACCAGTCTGTGTACGTCGTATCCTGTGCCGATTCTGAACATATAATACCTCGTCTGTCATTAAATCACTCTTGGGAGTTTCAGGCACTGCGCGCAGCCACGGCAGATTCCGCCTGTATTATAGGATACACTATTCCCACGGTTTTGTCAACAGTCCGCAGGACGGCACGCCGGAAATCTTGACGGACGGAAAGAAGAAAATTGCATATCCTGAGAAAATATTTTTGCATAACAGGTATTTCACCCTTGACATAACGTGAAAATTGTCTTATAATAGAAGTGTTAATTCATTAACGCCATAAAATCGTAAATTATGCGGTTTAAATCAATGCGCACACGCGCGTGAGCTTAACAGGAGGCAATTCAATGAGAGTTTATAACTTCAGCGCAGGTCCGGCAGTTCTGCCCGAGGAAGTTCTTAAGGAAGCGGCAGACGAAATGCTCGATTACAAGGGCACTGGCATGTCCGTTATGGAGATGTCCCACCGCTCAAAGGCATACGACGCCATCATCAAGGAAGCCGAGAAGGATATCCGCGACATCATGAACATTCCGGATAACTACAAGGTACTGTTCCTCCAGGGCGGCGCTTCCCAGCAGTTCGCGGCTGTCCCCATGAACCTCATGAAGAACAAGAAGGCAGCTTACATAATCACCGGTCAGTGGGCTAAGAAGGCTTATCAGGAAGCAAAGATCTACGGCGACGCAGTTGCAGTGGCTTCCTCCGCAGACAAGACCTTCTCCTACATTCCCGACTGCTCCGACCTCGATATCCCCGAGGACGCTGACTATGTATACATCTGCGAGAACAACACCATCTACGGTACCAAGTTCAAGACCCTCCCCAATACCAAGGGTCACACTCTGGTAGCCGATGTTTCCTCCTGCTTCCTGTCTGAGCCGGTTGACGTTACCAAGTACGGCGTTATCTACGGCGGCGTTCAGAAGAATGTAGGCCCCGCAGGTCTGGTTATCGCAATTATCCGCGAGGATCTCATCACTGACGATGTTCTCCCCGGAACTCCCACCATGCTCAAGTGGAAGACCCAGGCTGACAACGACTCCCTTTACAATACCCCGAACTGCTATGCTATCTACATCTGCGGCAAGGTATTCAAGTGGATCAAGAAGATGGGCGGTCTTGAGGCTATGAAGGCTCACAACGAGAAGAAGGCTAAGATCCTTTACGATTTCCTCGACCAGAGCAAGCTGTTCAAGGGTACTGTTGAGCCGAAGGACCGTTCTCTGATGAACGTTCCGTTCGTAACCGGCAACGAGGAGCTTGACGCTAAGTTCGTCAAGGAGGCTACCGCAGCTGGCTTCGTAAACCTCAAGGGTCACAGAACTGTCGGCGGCATGAGAGCTTCCATCTACAACGCTATGCCTATCGAGGGCGTTGAGAAGCTTGTTGAATTCATGAAGAAGTTCGAGGCTGAGAACGCCTGATTTAATCTGATCAAAGGAGATCATGACATGATAAACGTACTTACACTCAACAAGATCGCCGCATGCGGCACCGACCTGCTCGACAAGAGCAAGTACACCGTCGGCGATGATATCGCAAATCCTGACGCAATCCTGGTACGCTCCGCTTCCATGCACGAGATGGAGCTTCCGGCTAACCTGCTGGCAGTAGCAAGAGCAGGCGCAGGCGTAAACAATATCCCGATCGACAAGTGCAGCGAGCAGGGCGTTGTAGTATTCAACACCCCCGGCGCTAACGCAAACGCCGTTAAGGAGTTGGTTATCGCAGGTCTGCTGCTGTCCTCCAGAAAGATCCCGGCTGCTATGGACTGGATCAAGACCCTCAAGGGCAAGGGCGACGAGGTAGGAAAGCTGGTCGAGAAGGGCAAGAGCCAGTTCGTAGGTCCTGAGATCATGGGCAAGAAGCTCGGCGTAATCGGTCTGGGCGCTATCGGTATCCTGGTAGCCAACGCAGCTGCTGAGCTGGGCATGGACGTTTACGGCGCTGACCCGTTCCTCTCCGTTGAGAACGCTCTCAAGCTCTCCGGCAAGGTACACTATGTAAAGAGCAACAAGGAGATCTTCGAGAAGTGCGACTACATCACCCTGCATGTTCCGGCTCTGCCCGACACCAAGGGAATGATCAACGCCGAGGCTATTGCTTCCATGAAGAAGACTGTACGCCTGCTGAACTTCGCAAGAGATACCCTGGTTGATGAGAAGGCTATCATCGACGCTCTTGCAAACGGCGGTATGGCTTGCTACGTTACCGACTTCGCTACCGATGGACTTATCGGTCTGGACGGCGTTGTTGCAATGCCGCACCTGGGCGCTTCCACTCCCGAGAGCGAGGATAACTGCGCAGTTATGGCAGTCAGGGAGATCACTGACTACATCGAGAACGGTAACATCAGGAACTCCGTTAACCTGCCGAATGTTGAGATGGCTATTTCCGGCAACGCAAAGATCTGCGTTATCCACAAGAACGCAGAGGGTCTGCTGAACAACATCACGGCTCCGGTTTCCGCCGCTGGTCTGAACATCGAGAACATGGTAAGCAAGTCCAAGAAGGACTACGCGTACACCTGCCTGGACGTAAAGGGCGACACCACTGGTATCGAGGCTGCTATCAAGGCTGTAGCAGGGGTTGTTTCCGTAAGAGTCATCAAGTAACCTGGAGATACGCTGAAAAGGTCATTACACGGCACTGTGGACTCACAGTGCCGTGTTTTTTTCGTCACATTCAACAAAATAGCTTTACTAACATTGACATTGTCGTGGTATTGTGCTACACTGATATATAAGGGATCAGAGAACGGCAGGAGGTGGCAGAATTGAACTTTGTGAATTACGCGGTCGAGTACGAGTACGCTGCTATGGGACTCCTGACGGTGCTGTTCACGCTGTACTGCGCCCGGAAAAAGTACCCCGGCATGTCCAACCAGGTGTATGTCGGCATGATCGTGTGTACTTTCATGTCCTGCGTTATGCATGTTTTCGCCATCAAGACGCTGCCATATGCGGCTTCGCTTCCGCTGGTGGTGAACTATGTTATCCACATATCCTACCTTATATTCTACGACCTGGAAGCGGTACTGTATATGATGTACGTCATCGCCCTCACAAAGCGGAACAAGATGTCCAGGGCGAACATGATATTCACCTTCGCCGTCATAGCTGTGGAGTTGATACTTCTTGTCACGACTCCCTTCACAAAGCTGATAATCTACTTCGACGAGGGCATGAACTACTGCCACGGACCGCTGTTCTTCGCGTATCCCATCGTCGCCGGACTGCTGCTGGTGTATTCCACGGTGATGTTCATAAACTTCCGCCGGAACCTCAGTGCCATGCAGGTGGTCACGGTGTCCATGTTCGTTGTGTGCATGGTGGGAGCTGCTCTGCTTCAGCTGTTCAAGCCAGAGCAGGTGGTCGGGAATTTCGCAGTATCCGCTTCGCTGGTCATGTTCCTTATCGTATTGCAGAATCCCGATGATTTCACCGACAAGGCGGCGGACTGCTTCAATTACGATGCGTTCTTCCTCAGCGTTGAGCGCCGTATCAACAATAACAGGAAGTTCAGTATCGTCGCGATCAGATTCGACGGGCTGAACTACATCAGCGGACTGTTCCATGTCGGCGAAAGGGGAGCGGCGTCCAGATCCATCGCGGCAATGCTCCAGGCGGAATTCCACACGCAGGAGATATACCACCTCGGCAACTGTGAATTCGCGCTGTTCACCAACGAGCGGCAGGGGCACACCGAGGAATTCCTCACGGAGCATATCCAGAGCCTGTTCGGCGACCCGGTCAGCGTTTGTGGAATAGAGGCTTCGCTCACGCCGAAGATATGCCTGGTGCGCTATCCGGATTTCGCGACCTCCGCGGAGGACGTGCGCGATTCCATAGAGTACACACTGCGCAGCGCCAAAAAGGCGGAGGGCAGCGTGTTCGTTGCGACGACGGACTCCATCACCGCAAAGAAGCGTGAAATGCGCATACTCAGCACGATAAAGAACTCCATTGTGAACCGCAGCTTCGAGATGTACTACCAGCCGATCTACGCGCCGGCAGAGCACGGATTCGTGTGCTCCGAAGCGCTGATACGCATGCGCGACGAGGAGCTTGGCTTCGTCAGCCCGGAGGAGTTCATTCCGCTGGCGGAATCCAACGGAATGATCATCGAGATCGGCGAGATAGCTTTCCGCAAGGTCTGCGAATTCATGAAGAGCGGCAAGGCGCAGGCTCTGGGCGTGGAATACATTGAGGTCAACCTGTCCGCGCTCCAGTGCGTGCAGGATCAGCTTGCCGACCGGCTTATGGCAATCATGGAGGAATACGGCATAGATCCGGAGCAGATCAACTTCGAGATAACCGAAACCGCAGGTCTGGCGAACTACGACGTGCTGCTGCGGAATATGAAGAACCTCATTTCCCACGGCGTGACATTCTCAATGGACGACTACGGCACGGGATTCTCCACCGCGAACTACCTTATAACACTGCCGACAGACATCGTGAAGATCGATAAGAGTATTCTCTGGCCGGCGATGGAGAATCAGGAAGCATTCGTGATTCTCCGGCATACGGTGGAAATGCTCAGCTCCCTCAACAAGAAGATCGTCGTGGAGGGCGTCGAGAATGCGGAGATGGCAAAGCTGCTGATAGACATGAACTGCGATTACCTGCAGGGATACTACTATTCGAAGCCTGTCCCGGAGGAGGATTATATCGCGTTCCTGGAGAAAAATCAGCAGATGGCAGGAAATCTGAAATAAATTTTTGAAAACCCCTTGACAAAGTGGGAAATGTGGTGTATAATGTTTGAGTAATAAAGCAGAGTCACCACACTCTCACCCGCCGGCGTATTTTCTGCCAGGCGCGGTAATGTTTAATGAGAATACGCCGTAAGGCATTCGGTTAAGCGTGAGCAGTGTGTGCTCACGCTTATTTTATTTCACAGCTGAAACGTAATCAAGAAAGGCGGTGCTTTGATATCGGCACGAAAGAACAGCTCATCAATGAGGAGATCCGTGAAAAGGAAGTAAGAGTAGTTGGCGCAGACGGCGAGCAGCTCGGCATTATGGCGACTGCGGACGCGCTTGCAAAGGCGATCGAGGCAGATCTTGACCTCGTTCTCATCGCTCCGACGGCAAATCCTCCGGTATGCAAGATCATGGATTTTGGCAAATACCGTTTTGAGCAGACCAAGAGGGAGAAAGAAGCCCGGAAGAACCAGAAGCAGGCTGAGGTGAAGGAGATCAAGATGTCGCTCAACATCGACACCAACGACTTCAACATCAAGGTAAAGAACTGCATCAAGTTCCTCCAGAACGGCGACAAGGTAAAGGTCACCATTCGCTTCAGACGTGCGAGAGAGATGTCGCACATGAATCTCAGCGAAGAGCTGATGAAGAAGTTCCTCGATGCCGTTTCAGAGTACGGCGGTTCCGAAAAGCCGTCAAAGCTCGAGGGCAAGAACTACGCGATAGTGCTCAGCCCCAAGAAATAAGACAGGCGCGGCGGAGCCACCGGCGACGCCCGAATAAAAACTCAAGGAGGATATCATAATGCCTAAGATCAAAACTCACAGCGGAGCGAAGAAGCGCTTCAAGCTGACAAAGAACGGTATGGTAAAGATGGGTCACACCAACAGACGCCACATTCTTACCAAGAAGTCCACAAAGCGCAAGAGAGGCCTGCGTGCTGGCGCATATGCAGACGTTACCAACGTAGCAGCTGTAAAGAGCCTTATTCCGTACAAATAATCAAGATGCGGAATATCCGCACGAACAAAATATCAGGAGGTAATGTATAATGGCACGCGTAAAGGGCGCACTCGCAACTCGCAAGAGAAGAAATAGAACATTAAAGCTGGCTAAGGGCTACTGGGGCGGCAAGAGCAGACTGTTCAAGACTGCCAAGGAAGCTGTTTGGAAGTCCGGTCAGTATGCTTACATCGGCAGACGTCTTAAGAAGAGAGACTTCAGAAAGCTCTGGATCACCAGAATCTCTGCTGCTGCTAAGTCCAACGGCATGAACTATTCCACTTTCATGAACGGTCTGAAGAAGGCTGGCATCACTCTGAACAGAAAGATGCTCTCCGAGATCGCAATCAACGACGCAGCAGGCTTCACTGCACTGACAGAGAAGGCTAAGGCAGCGCTTTAATCGTGATAATATCTCACGTTCTGTTCCGGGGCGTGAGATTTTTCGCTATGTAGGGGGATTTGCTCCATTGGTGATCACATCAAGAAAAAATGACGCTGTAAAGCGCTTCCGGGAGCTTCTCCGGGAGAAATCCGTACGGGACGCTCAGGGCGTTTTCGCCGTTGAGGGAGATCATCTCTGCGGCGAACTTGCGAAGGGCGGATTCCGGATACTGACCGCTCTTATGACAGAGAACGCGGCGGTGAAATATCCCAAGACCGCTGCCGCACTTGGAAGCGCCGGCGAGGTGGTGGTGATATCCCAGGAGATCGCGGAATATATTTCCGATACGAAGGCTCCGCAGGGACTGTTTGCCATCGCCGAGAAGCCGCACTCCGACGGGATCCCGGACGGAGCCGGGCGGCTGGTGCTCCTGGACGGAGTGCAGGACCCCGGCAATGTCGGGACGATACTCCGGACCGCCGAGGCGCTGGGATTCGACGGCGCTGCGCTATCGCCGGAGTGCGCCGATATCTGGTCGCCCAAGACGCTCCGGGCTTCCATGGGCAGCGTGTTCAGGCTGCCGTGTATTACCGGGGAGCTTCCGGGGATAATATCCGGGCTGAAGAAAAATGGATTCCGGGTGTACGGCTCAATGCTGGACAGCTCCGCCGCTAAACTCGGGGAGCTTGAATTCCCGGAGCGCGCCGCAGTCGTCATCGGCAGCGAGGGCGCCGGGATTTCCGGTGCGACCGCGAAAGCCTGCGCCCAGGCGGTGTATATCCCGATATCCGGCGCGGAATCGCTGAATGCCGGCGCCGCCGCGGCGATACTCCTCTGGGAGCTGTCAAAGCGCTGAACGATATTTTTAAGCTGGACATGACCTGCCCGGCTTATCCGCATATGTCTGCTGTGTGAACGCAGCAGGCAATGCAAAGCTATAAGCTGACTTTCGGTTTTGCATTGCCTAATGCCCTTTATGGGCGTAAATCCAAATTTAGGAGGAAACTCTGTGCCGCATCTTGTAATACTGGAGTCGCCGTCGAAGGCGAAAACCGTTAAGAAGTACCTCGGCGAGGGCTATGACGTAATAGCTTCCACCGGGCATATAATCGACCTGCCGAAGTCCAAACTGGGCGTTGACGTGGAGCATGATTTTGCACCGCAGTACGTCAATATGAAGGACAAGGCTGAGGTAATCAAGGAACTGAAAAAGCACGCCAAGGCAAGCGACATGATCTACCTGGCGACCGACCCGGACCGTGAGGGAGAAGCTATTGCGTGGCACCTGTCGCACCTGCTCAATATCGATGGGAACGCCCCGGTGCGCGTTACATTCAACGAGATAACCAAGGCGGGAGTTCAGAACGGAATGGCGGCTCCGCGCTGCATCGACACGAACATCGTGGATGCGCAGCAGGCACGCCGTATTCTGGACAGAATCGTAGGTTATAAGCTGTCGCCGTTCCTGTGGAAGAAAGTAAGGCGCGGCCTGTCTGCCGGACGTGTGCAGTCCGTTGCGGTGCGCATAATCGTGGACCGCGAGAACGAAATACGCAGCTTCGTTTCCCAGGAGTACTGGAGCGTTGACGCCAAACTCACTGCGTCCTCCTCAAAGAAGGCGTTCGCGGCGAAACTGGCGGAGGTGGACGGCGAGAAGATCGCCATTTCCAGCCAGGAGGAAGCTGACAAGCTTCTGGAGCGCCTCAAGGGAGCGGAATTCATCGTCACCGGACTGAAGAAATCCCAGCGCAAGAAGCAGCCTGCTCCCCCGTTCACGACTTCCACCCTTCAGCAGGAGGCGAGCCGTCGGTATTCTTTCCAGGCGCGCCGCACCATGAAGGCTGCGCAGGAGCTGTATGAAGGTATCGACGTTGCTGGAATGGGCGCCGTGGGTCTTATCACCTACATGCGTACCGACTCGCTGCGTATCTCCGACGAGGCGAAGGCGGCTGCCGCTGACCTTATCAGGGAGATGTACGGCACGGAATACCTGCCGGAGAAGCCCAGGGTGTTCAAATCCAAGAGCAACGCCCAGGACGCCCACGAAGCAATCCGTCCGACCACCGTCAGCCTGACTCCGGACAAGGTGAAGGCGTCCCTAACGAACGACCAGTACAAGCTGTATAAGCTTATCTGGGAGCGCTTCATGGCGAGTCAGATGCAGAATGCTGTTCTGGATACCGTGGCTGTGGATATCGCTGCGGCAGGCTGCCTTTTCAAAAGCAGCGGATATTCCGTCAAGTTCGACGGATTCACGCACCTGTACGAGGAAGCCAAGGACGCGGACGGCGAGCAGATCGGCGCCCTTCCAAGACTGGAAAAAGGCGAGAAGCTCACCGCAAAGGAAGTTCTGGGAAATCAGCATTTCACTCAGCCCCCGGCGCGCTACAACGAAGCCTCCCTCATCAAGGAGCTTGAGGAGAACGGAATAGGCAGACCGTCCACCTACGCGCCGACAATATCCACGATACTGGACAGACACTACGTTGAGCGCGAGCAGGGTAATCAGCTGAAGCCCACCTCCCTGGGCGAGGTCATCACTGAACTGCTCAAGGATCATTTCAACAACATCGTTGACGTGAAGTTCACCGCGAAGATGGAAACCTCCCTTGATGATATTGAGCACGGCGACAAGAACTGGGTGGAGGTGCTCCGCAAGTTCTACGACGGATTCGCCAAGACCCTCGAGAAGGCGGAAGCCGACATGGAGGGCAAGCGTGTGAAAGTCCCGGACGAGCCGACGGATATAATCTGTGAGGAATGCGGCAAGCCCATGGTCATCAAGATAGGACCTTTCGGAAAGTTCCTGGGGTGCAGCGGATTCCCGGAGTGCAAGTTCACCAAGAAGATAGTCACCGAAACCAAGGGCAGCTGCCCGAGGTGCGGCAAGAAGATGCTGGCGAAGAAATCCAAGAAGGGCAAGCCATTCTATGGCTGCGAGGATTACCAGAACTGCAACTTCATGACCTGGGACCTGCCGATAGAGGAGAAGTGTCCACAGTGCGGCGCGGCCCTGTTCAAGAAATCCGGCAGAATGGGCAAGATATACTGCGCGAAGGAGGGCTGCGGCTATGAGCGCCCCCTGGATTCCGCAGACAACGCAAAGGATAAGAACAATGACGGTTAAGGTTATCGGCGCAGGACTGGCAGGCTGCGAAGCGGCAGTACAGCTGGCGCGGCGCGGATTTGACGTGGAGCTGCATGAGATGAAGCCGCAGAAGTATTCCCCGGCGCATCACTATGAGGGATTCGCGGAGCTGGTGTGCTCCAATTCCCTCAAGGCGGCAAGACCCGAGAGCGCCTGCGGACTTCTCAAGGAGGAAATGCGCAGGTTCGGCTCCGTGATACTCGAGGCAGCCGAAAAGACCGCAGTCCCTGCCGGCGGCGCACTGGCGGTAGACCGCACGAAATTCTCCGACGAAGTGACGAGGATAGTCCGCAGTTTTCCGAATATACGGGTTGTCAGCGGAGAGGTCACCGAAATTCCGCAGCACAACGCGGTGATATGCACCGGTCCGCTTACCTCCGACGCGCTCGCCGAGAAGATACGTGGTATCTGCGGCGAGGGACTCAGTTTCTATGACGCGGCGGCGCCCATTGTTTCCGCGGAAAGCATAGATTTCAGCAAGGCATTTTATCAGACGCGATACGACAAGGGCGAGGCGGATTACGTCAACTGCCCGATGGACCGCGATGAATACCAGGCGTTCTACGACGCGCTGGTCACGGCGGAGAGCGCTCCGCTGAAGGAATTCGACCGCCCGGAAGAGAGCGCCGGAATGAAGGTGTTCGAGGGCTGCATGCCGGTGGAAGTACTTGCGAAGCGCGGATTCGAGAGCGTTCGCTACGGCTGTATGAAGCCGGTGGGACTTACCGACCCAAGGACGGGGAAGCGCCCATATGCCGTCGTACAGCTCCGCAAGGAGAACAAGGACGGTACGATGTACAACCTGGTGGGATTCCAGACGAACCTGAAATTCGGCGAGCAGAAGCGCGTATTTTCGATGATACCGGGGCTGGAGAACGCGGAGTTCGTCCGCTACGGCGTAATGCACCGGAATACATTTCTGGACAGCCCGAGGTTACTGGACAAGTGGTTCATGCTGCGCGGCTCCGACAATGTGTTCTTCGGAGGGCAGATGACCGGCGTGGAGGGCTACGTTGAGAGCGCGGCTTCCGGGATCATCGCCGGCAGGGCGCTGGCTGACAGGCTTTCCGGGAAGACTCCGCTGGAGCTTCCTCATACGACCATGCTGGGGGCGCTGTGCAGCTACATCAGCGACCCGACCGTGGAGAACTTCCAGCCGATGGCGAGCAGCATGGGGATCCTTCCCGGACTTGACAGGGTGATAAAGGGCAAGCAGGAGCGCTACGCGGCGCTGGCGCAGAGGGCGCTTTCCGATCTGGACAGGGCTCTTTCTGATAGTGAGGATACATAATTATGAAGATCGTTATAGATGGATTCGGCGGCGACAATTCCCCGGACGAAGTACTCAAGGGCGCGGCTCTTGCCGTGAAGGAACTCGGTATCGACATCGCGATAACCGGCGATGAGAAGCTTCTCATGCAGCGCATGAAGGAGCTGAATATCTCTGACAGCCACATCGAACTTGTTCCGGCGGAGGGCGTTATCACCACTGAGGACGCACCCAAGTCGGTTATCAAGGAGAATTCCGGGACTTCCATGGGCAAGGCGCTGTACTACCTGGCGGACGGCAATGCGGACGCATTCATCAGCGCCGGCAGCACCGCCGCAATAGTTGTCGGCGGAACCATGGTCGGCAAGAGGATAAAGGGCGTCAAGAGGACCGCGCTGGTACCCCTCATGCCTTGTCTTGGCGGCGGAAGATACGCTGTCGTTGACGGCGGCGCAAACCTGGAGTGCAGACCAGAAATGCTTCAGCAGTTCGCGGTACTCGGCAGCATATTCATGGAAAAGACCATGGGGATAGAGAAGCCCAGGGTAGGTCTGCTGAACATCGGCACCGAGGAGGAAAAGGGCAGGGAACTGGAGCACGAAACAGTAAAGCTGCTGCGCAACACTCCCTCCATCAACTTCCTGGGATATGTCGAGGGGCGCGACGCACCAGTCGGCAAAGTGGACGTGCTGGTGACCGACGGATTCACCGGAAACGTGTTCCTGAAGGCGTGCGAGGGTATGGGAATACTGATGAAGCAGTCCCTCAAGAGTATGTTCTTCGCAAACCTCAAGACAAAGATCGGCGCGCTGTGCGTGAAGAAGCAGCTCGGCGACATTGCAAGGCAGCTTGACTACAAGACCATCGGCGGCTCTCCGCTGCTTGGTACCGCAAAGCCCGTATTCAAGGCGCACGGAAGCTCGGACGCAGTGGCATTCCTGGGCGCTTTCAGACAGGCGAAGATGTTCGTTGAGAAGAACGCGATAGAGGAAATGACGAGTGCCATCGCCGCCCTCGGAGTAAAGGAAGAGGCTTGATATGTCGGATTTCAGTCAGCTTGAACAGGCTATAGGCTACACATTTAAGGACAAATCATATCTCCGGGGCGCAATGACCCACTCCAGCTATTCCGGCGGCAAGAACAACGGAAGCAACGAGCGCCTGGAGTTCCTGGGCGACAGCGTGCTCCAGATAACGGTGTCGCTGTATCTCTACACAAATATGACCACGGTGCCGGAAGGCGGACTGACCAAGCTGCGCGCTTCCATCGTGTGCGAGAATTCGCTGTACAACTTTGCGAAGCGCATTTCCCTGGGAGATTATATCCTGCTGGGAAAGGGCGAGGAGATGACCGGAGGGCGCGAGCGGCGCTCAATTCTGGCGGACGCCTTTGAAGCGCTCATCGCGGCGATATTCCTCGACGGAGGAATGGACGAGGCGCAGAAATTCATCATGAAGTTCGTGCCGTCAATCGAGGCGATAAAGAGCGGCAAGGTGAAGCTGGGCGACTACAAGACCATTCTCCAGGAGATAATCCAGCAGAACCCGGAGGAGAAGATATCCTACCAGGTGACGGAGGAAGAGGGCGAAGCGCACCACAAGACCTTCAGCGCGGAGGTAATGCTGAACGGTCAGAGTATCGGCGCAGGCTCCGGACAGAGCAAGAAGGAAGCCGAGCAGGCTGCCGCCAAGGAAGCCATCGGATTAATGGGATATGAAACGGACTAACATCTCGGTATTCATTCCGCACATCGGCTGCCCCCACAGGTGCAGCTTCTGCGACCAGCGGAGCATTTCCGGCGCGGCGCACGCCCCCTCCCCGGAGGAGGTTTCCGCACTGCTGGAGGAGCAGGCTCCGCACCTTGCGGAGAGGGGAATGCAGGCGGAGATAGCCTTCTTTGGAGGGAGTTTCACGGCAGTCCCTCGGGACTATATGACGAGCCTGCTGGAGTGCGCGCATTCCGCTGTTCAGAAGTACCCGGAGGTTTACGACGGCATACGCTGTTCCACCCGTCCGGACTGCGTTGACGGGGAGATAATCGCGCTGCTGAAGAAGTACGGCATGACCGCGGTGGAATTGGGCGCGCAGTCCATGGCCGACGAGGTTTTGCAGATGAACGGGCGCGGACACTCCGCCGAGGACGTCCGCCGGGCTTCGCGGCTTATCCGGGAGAGCGGAATTTCCCTGGGACTTCAGATGATGACCGGGCTTTACGGCGACACCGAGGAATACGTCCGCAGGACCTGCCGGGAATTCATCGCGCTGAAGCCGGATACGGTGCGCGTTTATCCTACGGTGATCCTGAAGCATACGCGGCTGGGGAAGCTGTTTGAGAACGGCGAGTACCGCAGCTTCGGCTTCGAGCAGACCGTGGATCTGTGCGCGGAGCTGCTCCGGGATTTCACCGCGGCAGGAATACGCGTGATACGAATGGGGCTTCACGCCTCACAGGAAGTTGAAAGAGAAATGCTGGGGGGAGTGTACCACCCGGCGTTCCGGGAAATAGTGGAGAGCAGGCTGTTCCTCAACGACATGAAGCAGAAGCTGCTCGCTATGGACAGGGGACATTATGTGATATATACCGACAGCCGGAATATCAGCAGGGCTGTCGGACAGAAGCGCAGCAACATCGCGGCTCTGCACGGGCTTGGCTACGATGTGGAGGTGAAGCCGCTGGACGGGGCTTACATCGAGGTGCGCTGATAAGCGAGGAATGTGAATGTTTTTTAAGTCACTGGAGATACATGGGTTCAAATCCTTTGCGGACAAGACCGTACTGAATTTCGAC
>OKRU01000458.1_pt1 | contig 40845 bp, 68 predicted proteins | sample 1601131 | NCBI WGS metagenome assembly OKRU01 (sample SAMEA3541558, study PRJEB24748) | human gut metagenome | biome: human gut; feature: human-associated habitat; material: faeces | place: China | collected 2012
GTCCTGAACGACAATGGTGCCGTATATCAAAAAAACATTCGCAGATGGCAGTATGCCGCTTCAACTTGGCAATCGACCGCAGAGTGAAGCAGGGCGAGGAAAAGAAAGCAGATTTTCCGAATGTTATCTGCTTCGGCAAGACTGCGGAGAACTGCGAAAAATTCCTTGCTAAGGGAAGAAAGGTTGCAGTGCAAGGAAGACTGCAAACAGGCAGCTACGAAAAGGACGGTGTGAAGCACTATACAACAGACGTAATTGCAGATAACGTTGAATTCCTCGAATGGGGAGAAAAAAACGGCGAGAGCGCAAAAGAGAGCCGTTCAGAGCCTGTTCCGGAAGGGTTTGCGGCATTGGACGAGGACATACCATTTTAGAGGTGAGATATGAACGTAGGACACAGCGAGGAAGAATATCATACAGTAAGAGAGCCGAAGAAACGGACGCTAATCATCTACGGAAAACTGGCAGGGTTGAACGATTACACAAAGGCTTGCAGAACGAATAAATTCGTCGGAGCGCAAATGAAGAACAAAGCGGAAATGTTGATTCTGACATATATCAGTAAGCAGAAAATCGGACGGTTCAGCGGGAAAGTGAAGTTAAACTTTCGGTGGTACGAGCCGAACCGAAAAAGGGATTTAGACAACATCTGCTTTGCGAAAAAATTCATCCTTGATGCTCTAGTATCTTCCGGAACGATTGAGGCAGACGGTTGGCGATGCGTAATCGGCTTCACTGATGAATTCTTCGTGGATGCGGGGAATCCGAGAATCGAGGTAGATGTGATCGAATGGGATACATAGTTTTAGACAGAGCATTATTCAATCACTGGATATGGGAGAAGTACGGTAAAGAGTGGGTGGACTTAATTCAGTTAGCCAACTACGAAGACAAAACAAGGCTCTACCGCAACAATGTAATTGTTGTGAAGCGCGGAGTTGTAGAAATGAATATTTCGAGCCTTGCCGCAAGATGGGGTTGGTCATGGCACAAGACGGAAAGTTTTATCAAGCTGCTAAGTGAGCAGAACATGGTAAGCGTCAAAAAGCCGAATCGCAGAGATATTTTTATAGAAATTATCAACTACGACAAGTACCAATTAAGTCCACAAAAAACAGCGAAAACAGAGCGACCAAAAAGCGAATCGGAAAACGTTGAAAAATACAGCGTTTCAGAGAATGGGAAAAATAAACAATCCGAAAAAAACGCGGTCAAAAAGCGGTCAAAAAGCGGTCAAAAAGCAAACATACCAATAAAGGAAATAAAAGAAATAAATAAAATAAACCAAGACGCGCGCGCGCGCGAGGGGACTTCCGAATCGGATTGGTTTTTTGTTCAAGCTTCGCCGGAATTGTCGGAAGCAGTGAACCGTTGGATTGCCTATAAGCAGGAGCGAAGACAGCCGTATAAGCCTATTGGATTGAATACGCTTCTTCGGAAAATCTCCGAGAAAGCGAAAGAACATGGCGATGCTGCCGTTATCGAGATTATTGACCAGTCCATAGCAAGCCAATACCAAGGCATTGTATGGGACAAAATCAAGCGGCAGACACGCATCGAGGAAATGCAAAGCACTTATGATGCTTTGGAAAGGTGGGCGAATACATGACAAAAGGCGAATTTATAAGCCTTGTGGCGGTGATAAAGAATTTTTATCCAAGGGATAATATTCTACCGACGAATGAAGCCTTAGATTGCTGGTATAGCGCGATTGGAGATATCGACTACAAGGACGCAAAAACAGCGGTTATGCGCCACGTTCAGACGAATAAATTCCCGCCGACGGTAGCCGATATAAGGCAGCAGACAATCAAGATATCCGGAAAAGATGCGACATTCGATTGGTCTGACGGATGGCATAAAGTAAAACGGGCGATTAGTCTGTATGGGATGTATGATGAACCTGGGGCGATGGAATTTTTCGATGAGAACACCAAAAACGCAGTTAAGCGCATGGGGTGGGAATCAATCTGTATGAGCGAAAACGAAGAAGTATGCAGAGCGCAGTTCCGGATGGTTTACGAACAGGTAACAAGGGTCGCGAGGGAAGAATCAATGCTTCCGAAGTCTTTGCGACTGCCGATGTACATACAGTTAGGCGAAATCGGGTCAATAGAACTTGCCAAAGACAAGGACGATTTTATGGAGATGGAAAGGATGTTGAAAAGTGAAAAAGGTTAAGTGCGAGATTTATAGAGATTCAATGCAAAATTACAAGAAATATTCAATACCACCGGCACAACTGATTATTGCAGACGTGCCGTATAACGTAGGCAATAACTTTTACGGAAGTAACCCGATGTGGTACAAGGGTGGTGATAACAAAAACGGCGAAAGCAAGCTTGCCGGAAAGTCTGCGTTCAATTCAGACTTTAACTTCAACCTGTATGAATATTTCCACTTTTGCCACAAAATGATGAGGAAAGACGATACAGGAAAACAGAGCAGAGGCAGGAGCAGCAACAGTCCTTGCATGATCGTGTTTTGTTCGTTTGAGCAACAAGCAACGCTGATAGACGCGGCAAAGAAGCACGGATTCAAAAACTACATTCCGCTTGTGTTTATTAAGAATTATTCTCCGCAAGTGTTAAAGGCAAATATGCGAGTGGTTGGAGCAACGGAATACGCATTGCTTTTATACAGAGATAAGCTGCCGAAATTCAGAAACGGATTACAAGTTGACGAAAACGGAAAGAACATCAGAGGAACTGGGAAAATGGTTTTTAACTGGTTCACATGGGAGAAAGACGGAAAAGAAATCCCAAAGATCCACCCGGCACAAAAGCCGGTGAAGATTCTAAAAAAGCTAATAGAGACATTTACCGATCAAGGAGATGTAGTCATAGATCCATGTTGCGGCAGCGGATCTACGCTAAGGGCAGCAATGGAACTCGGAAGAAGCGCATACGGATTTGAAATCGACAGAAATTTTTACAACGAAGCGAAAAACAGAATGCTTGTGCTTCCGGAAGACCCGCAGATTGAAATGGAGATGTAAACAATGAGCAGATACCTAAACGGAAACAATGAACCAGTCATAGACGATCTTGATGCTTGTACGTTCAAACTGGACGATAGCTGCACATGCGAGTTTGTGCCGTACTGGATGCAAGCGGGGCATGAATGCTCGGTGTGCAGATTCTTCAAAAGAGAAACAGGCGCAGAAAAGCCGGAAGCCCCAAAATGCAAATGGCTGAAAGACGAGGTTTGTTGTAACGGAGATTGTCCGATGGTAGGAGATTTTCCGCATGATGCGTGTATAGTTTGTGGATGGTGGGAGAATGAAACGTTATAAATTCAAGTGCCGGCGTGACTGGAACACATACTTAACCCACTTCGATTTTTACGCCGTACAAAGCATTGCAGACAGTCAGACTATTTACATAATGGACGGTGAAGAGTTTGCAATACTACGGCATAAAGACGGGGCTAGATGGAAGATTGAAGAAACGCCGAAGATTGCCGAAAAGATACCGTTTCGGGAAATCAGAGATGAGATATTGGCGATTTACGAAGATATCAAAGACCTAAACAGGATGCAGATCAATTACGGAGGTAAACAATGAAAATTAAAGGAATGGGTTGATTTACCATGACACCGAAAAAGAATGATTTAACACCGCAAAAGGCAATGAAATGGTTTGATGAGATCCGAAAAATCAGCATCAAGCGAGGTGGGGATGCTGCGACAAAGTACCGATGCCACCGGTAAACGTAGACGAGGAAGGACACTATTTTGAATGTGCAAGATGCGGGCAGGCTTTCCGGTCGGAGATGGTGGCAGAAGATTTTGTGTTTTGCCCGCTCTGCGGACAGAGGTTTAGAAACAATGAAGTATAACAAAACATGCGCATGCTGTGGAAAAGGATTTATATCAGACAGAAAAAACGGTCGTTTCTGTTCCGCGGAGTGCCGGAACATCATAAAGAGCAAAGAAGAAGCGGAACGGTACAGACGAAAAAAGGCAGAAGCCGAGATAACAGCCGAGATAGTAGAAGTAAAAGAAACCCTAGCTGAAACCGTCCAAAAAGCGCGTGATATGGGCATGAGTTACGGACAGTACAAAGCCATGATTTACAAGAAAATGAAAGGAACGTCATATACAACGGATACAGCATGGCATTGGGAATATGCAAAATTAGCGGAGGTAGAATGATGAAATACATAAAGACGAATGAATGGTGCATCAGTGACAATGGCGAATTGTTCACTGATGGGTACTATAGCAGAGAAGAAGCCATTGAAGAAGTTAGAAAAGAGTACGGACGTGGCTATATCGGGAAAGAGGTTCATGTAGAATTTGAGGAACAGGATATTTTGATTCCGGACATCGAATATGAATTGGGCGAAAAATTATATGAAGAGGTTGGCGAAGCATCTGAATATTGGGAAATACCAAGAGACATAATGAAAAAATTTGCTGAATCATACGAAAAATTCGTGATTGATTTTATCAACAAAAATGGATTGCAACCTACATGTTATAAGGTTGTTGATATTGAACAAATACAGGTAGGTGAGCAGGAATGAAGCGAATAATTGATGTTTGTTGCGGAAGTAAAATGTTTTGGTTTGATAAGAATAATCCAGATGTTGAGTTTTGCGATATAAGGCAACTTGATAGAACAGAATACTATCCCAACCGCTACATAGAAGTTAACCCAGATACTATTTGCGATTTTACAGATTTGCCGTTTGACGATGAAAGTTTTTACCTTGTTGTGTTTGACCCACCGCACCTTGAGTATGCGGGTGATAATTCAATTATGGCAACCAAATATGGGAAATTAAAAGGCGATTGGAAATCAATGTTGTCAGCTGGATTTAAAGAATGTATGAGGGTATTAAAACCTAATGGCGTTTTAATTTTTAAGTGGAGCGAAATACAATTTCCCTTGAGCGTTATTTTACCACTATTCAGCGAAGAACCATTATTCGGTAACAGATGCAGAAAGCGAGGAAACAAAACACACTGGCTATGTTTTATGAAGGCAGGTGAGCAGGAATGACGTATAAAAGAGCAAAGCCATTCAGCAACGGAACAGAGTATGAAATATTTAGGTATAACTATTGTGATAACGGATGCATCCATCATATTGAGCGAAAAAACGATGGATTCCCAGAATTGCTTGAAAACGGTGGATGCCCGATAGAGGATGGGATGGAATGTGCCAGATTCAATATAAAGTTATTTCCAAATGTTCTGGTGGAAATATACGATGACAATAAATGCGTCTGCTGGCATCATTGCCCGTTTTTTGTAAAGGTAGGTGAGTAGGAATGACATTCAAAGATTATGCAGAACTATGGGGAAAGAATTGTGAATTGAATGAAAAACGAAAAAACCCTTTTGATGTAATTTTCCAAGAAATCGACGACATGCGAGACGAAAAGCATAAACAGCAAAACAAAATGAACATTCACAAGGAGATCTGCAACAATCTGCACGAAACCTACGAGGCAAAAAATGCAGATTACGGCGATAGTTTTGCACTGGTACGAGGGAAATATCCAAACGCAATTTTAATCCGCTTAAACGACAAATTAAACCGCCTAGAGACGTTAATGAACGGAGGTAAACAGCACGTTGATGAATCCATCGACGATACATTACTGGATTTAGCGAACTACTGCATTATGGAATTAGTTGAAAGGAGAAACGATGACTGAATTATCAAAAATCCAAGAGTTAGCAGACGAAGAACTGAAAGAAGCAAATGAGAAATATCCACAATTTTCATCAGACCATGAAGCCTATGCGGTGATCCTTGAAGAGCTTGAAGAAACAGAAGAAAACGTAAAAGCAATGGGGTATTGCATTCAAGCTATGTGGGACTACGTGAAGAGAGATAAGAAGCCAAGAAAAAGCGTTGAAAATCTGAAAAACTTTGCTCTAAACACAGCTGCAGAAGCTATTCAGGTGGCGGCTATGTGCGACAAGTTTCTGATGACCAAAGATACCTACCTTCACGGTTGGATAAAGTGCAAAGACCCGTCGGAACTGACGCCGGAAAATATTTGCCGGTTCTGCGCAACGGCTCCCGACGAATGCGGCGAATATCCGGATATTTGCTACAAAGGAGTCATGAAGGAGTTAAAATGAAGGCACCATGCTACGGATGCGAAAAGCGAGAGGTTGGCTGTCATGCTACATGCCAAGGATACAAGGAATTTCAAGCAGAAAACGAGGAAATAAAAAAGAAAAAGATATTAAACTGCATGTGTGATGAGATTATGTATTCCTACAAAAAAGAGAAATACGGCCGGCTGACCGGCAGAAAGGATTGATATGATTGAAAATGTGATTATTGATACAGAAGAAAAAAGAAAGACGCTGATGATGGATGTTGCAATGGCAGCTGTTATGCGACTATTAGGCGACGAAATGTATTTTTTTAGTTACAATGCAAGAAGGGAGCTTCAAGATATTATTTGCCTAAAAACTACAAGTTTTATCTTTTACTATGATGGAAGTAAACTTGTGAAAGGTGAATATGTGGAATGTGGAAGAAAGTACGATATTGTCATAAATTTTTGCCAACTTGGAAAAACACTATTTTTCACAAGGGAAGAGGCAGAACAGGCACGCGAAAAGGAGCTTAACAAGGAGAAAAGCAATGATCAAGCCGAAGAAAACTTGCAAATCGAACTTGAAAAAGCTAAAAATATGGCTGACGAAGAACTTAAAAAGTACATAAAAGCTATGGCAGGGGAGATAGACGATGATTGAAAACGATTTTTACGGAAAAAGCATGGAAAGAAAGGAACGATTCTACAAGCTGATAAATGATTTCATATCAGAATGCGAAAAAAGAGGAATAAAGACACATTTTACTGACGATTCCCATGCAAGAACAATAACGATAGGCATAGAAAAAGATGGTGCAGCCGCCGCGCTTTCTTATCCGAAAAAAATCGCGTATTTTGAATATGACATTGCAGACATAGAGCAAGGCTTGTCTGATATGTTTCAGTTGTTTGCAAAAGAATATGAGGAGAAAAATCATGGTAGAAAAATACTATAACTTCGACGTTGACCGGTTCCTATCAGACTATGACAAAAACGTCAGAATACTGGCGGAACTGATCGCCGAAAAAGAAGCTGCAGCCGATTCCGGCGGCATGGACTATTCCCATGTTCGCGGCAGCGGAATATCGGACCCGACAGTGCAACGGGCGCAGCGCAGGGAAAAAATCGACTGGGAAATCAGGGAATATCAAGAATATCTGAATGCCTATGACAAACTGACTGCCGATTTAGATTCAGACGAACTATTGATGATTCAGTACATAGCGCAGCAAAAGGGAACAAAGAACTTTGAGGACCTCAAAAATGCGCTAGGATACGACAGAACTGCAACCTATGACCGATTGAGCAAGTTGAGAAAAAAACTCCGTGAAATCGCCGATTACAAGGTCATAGAAAGGAGATAAAATGGACAGAATAGGAGAAGTGTTCAAAAAACTAGGCTATGAGTCACCAATTAGAATCATTTATGACGGAATAGACAAGCAAAAAGAACAGATCGAAAACGATGTCTATTCATTTGTCAGAAAATATGGTATTTATGTTGAAAAAGATGAACTGATAAAGGCATTGGAGTACGATCGGCAGCAGTATGAAGCAGGCTTTGCGGACGGGAGAAAAAGCGTAAAGATTGAAACCGCAGAAGAAATTGACCGGCTGATCGCAAGGCTTGAGGAATTAAAAAAAGAGTTATAAGAAAAAAGCAAGGTGTTATGCCTTGCTTTTTTCAACGCTACCATTCGCGAGTTAAAACGACCATTTCGTTGTCTTTCTCGTAAATCTTTGCCCACATGCAATCAGCTGTTTTCCTGAAACCGTCACGTTTTAACCCTCTTTCAAGTTGTTGCATTTCCTTTTCTTCATAACAGTTCATTTCTTTTCTCATTTTCATTACCTCCGTTTCGCTCTTGCTCATCAGTGCCGGACTTGTACCGGCAGACGGGGCGGAAAGTCATTTTTCCCATGCTTTCCGCTCAATATCCTTGCTGCACTTCCAGTGCGGGTTAGCTTTCCGCATTGATTCATAGTCTGAAAGGGCTTTGTTTCGCTCTGTGCCGCTGTATTTTTCGCTTTTGGTGATTTGCTCCGTGCCGTCCTCGAAAACCGTTGAAATCGTAATGTAGTAAAACACTTTCGAGTCCCGCCATTGTCTTTCCCTCCGCAGCTCGCATTTCGTGTAGAATCCCATCGTTGCGAGCTGCTCCATACGCTCCGCAAGGCTTTTGCGGTACTGCTTCAACGCTGTTATGTAGTGCGTCAGCTGTGCGATGTCATCCGCCGCTCTGCGGTCGGCAGCTAACAGGTCAGCTGCCGTTGTATAGTTTTTAGGCTCATAGGTGTATGTGTTCATGTGGTATTCCGTTACTCCGTCTCTTGTGGTTGTGTACATGTCTATGCCTCCGTATAGAATGAAATTTTGGCAATACTTTCCACTGCCTCCGTATCTGTCAACAATCCAATTTTACAGGCCTTTATGCATAAATCAATGTGTTGACAGAATGCATTGTATTGTTTTTGGTACTCTTCTTTGCTAACTAAAAATGACGTTTTTTCCCTTCTTGAATCCTTTTTTGCGTTCGCATATTCTAAAACAAATCTTTTCATTTCGTCCTCGCTTTCTGCCGGGCTTTTGCCCGCCCGGCGGGGCTATTTATTAAGCTAATTGCATCTGCTGTTGAAACTGGAAGCTAACGCTGCCGTATGTCTCCCGGATTTCTTCCATGCTTGACGTTCTTTTGTGGTATCTCTTGCCGTCCTCCGGGTAGTGCCATGACCACATACATTTTTTAGCTGACCACTTGCAGCCGATGGCTTTCAGCTCGTCTTTACGAGGCTTCGTGTCTCCGCTGATCCATAACCAACGACCGCATAACTCGACGTTCAAGCCCATTTTTAACAGGGCTGAAACGATGTTGATGAAGTCCTCCGGGCATTCGCTCGTTGCTTCCGTTGCGGTGTAGGTTTCCTGCTCCGGCTTGTGGCTGGTGTGGATGTCCTTATATTTCTTGTGCAGGTCCGCATATTCTGCGTTGATCTGCTTCATGATGTCATCACTGCCGCCTGTGATGTCGCTGTGATATTTCTTCGCTAATGCGAAATACTGTTTTTTTAACTCTTCGATGGTGTTGATGTTCTGAAAAAATCTCATTTTTGTACTTCCTTTCTTGGTCGGCATACAAGCCTGTATGCTATGATTTTGAGGGTTTTAGTCAACCCTCATTTTTTAAGTGCTGAACAGCTTCGCGGAAGATCTCCGTTGTCTGTTCTCCGTTGTGTTTCCGCCTCTCGATGTAGGCGATCAGCTCGCTATCTGTGTCCTTTCGTAGGTTCACTCGATAGCTTGCATAATTCGCTTTCATCCAACGGGTTTTGACCTCTGTTGATGTTTTACCCATTATTCCGCCTCACTGTACGGGAAACATATTATGCTGTCGATGAATTCGATCTCGTCCCCGTCCTCGTCAACTTCGCATTCGTAAACCATCTCTTGTTTACGCTTTCTGTCTGATGGTGTGTACCAGTCGTTCAGCTTTTCTTTTGCCGCTGCGATTGCCTGTTCTTTTGTGTCGAAATAGGTGGCTGCTCCTCCGTCCTCTCCTGTCATTGTTACGATCGCATATTTTTTCATTTTCTTTCTCCTTTCAATCGCCCTTGTGGGGCGTTCTGAAAAAAATTTTTCTTATTTTCCATTAAAAATTCGAATGCATTCCCACTCGCTGGGATTGAACCCCTTTTCTTTTTGCGCCTGTTTGAACGCGTTCTCCTCGCATACCGCGTAAAAACACATTTTGATTTCAGTTTCCTTATTTTGCAAAACATAGGTACTGAAACGTTTTCCGCGGACACCGGATTCTACCATTCTACCATTTTTTATAATTACGCTGATTTCTGCAAACCCATTGTTTGCGTTGAAACTGCCCGCAACAGTCTCGCAATCAGCATAGTGTTTTTTATAATTGCGATAAGGCATTGTTAAAACCATATCACCAGTTTGTAAATTTGCAAACTGTTCTTTTCTTTTTTCTGCCTCCTTTTTTTCTGTCGATGTCTTGATGACATCGATTTTACACCGCAACAAAACGGTCTGTTGTTCGCTGTTGTACTCTTTGTGTTCTTTGATTGTTCCGCTGATTTTTACAACAGAACCCTCCGGCACTAGCTCGCAACGTCCGTTTTTGGTATATTCTACCATCTTGGACGTTTTCCAGACTAAAACGTTTCCGTTTTCGTCTGTGAATTTGTGGATGTGCGTTTCACCATACGGCGAAAAAAACGTGAACGTTTTTTTGTAGGTTGTACTGACTTCGATTTTTTCATTGACGTTTCCAATGTACATCTTGTTTCCTCCCTTCGTATCCACATCATAGCATACAGGCTTGTAGGCTGTCAACCCCTTTTTTTAATTTTTTTCAAACTTTTTTCGGCAAAACCCGCAAACCGTTGAAAATACGGACTTTCCGCGGACAAAAAAGTTTCAAATCTATGGTAAAATAGTAGTGGGGAAATATGAATTTCATTTTTCTACCTCCTTTCAAAGCCCCGGAGACGGGGCAAAGGTTACGACCGGCAGGAGATCCGGATAACATAAATGAACACAGCGCACAGGGCCGGCGGGGATCGGGGGAACGATGTCCGCACTACCAGGGCGCGCATATATAGAACGGCAGGGACCGGGGGAATAGCCGCATAGATGCAGAACCTGCAGCGCGATATATCGGTACGCGCCGAAGCGGACCATACAGGCAGGCGCGATCACAGGGCATATATAGGAACACAGGACAGGCAGGATCCGGAAGCGGGGGAAACTATACAGGAACACCCTTAAACAGTAAACCAAAACTATATTTACACAGACAGTCTTATGCAGGCTGTCTTTTTTCGTGCGTATAAATGTAGCGCAATTTCGGTTGAATACGAGGATGGGACGGGCTCGTATAGATGCCTCCCGCCCAAAAAGGCAACTGGCACACATTTTCCCTGCACAACTGGCACATCTTCATTTCTTCTCAACTATTCCCTAAATCATAGTTATCGGAATAGTTACAACATTTTACATTATGTCTGCAATCGTTGAAATTTCAATAATCGTAGGCGGTGGAAGAAATCCCCTTATTCTTTCCTGCCGTTGCTTTTGCCCCTCAACCACTACATATAGTAGGGCAGGGGGTGGGCTGATGGGACGATGGGGTGAATCGTAAATGACCCCACTCGCGCGAGCGTGTCCCCTATACAGGGTACTTACACCTCGCAAGCGAATCGTAAACACCCCACTAGGCAAAAGCAGTGTAAGTACCAAAAAAAATAATAAAAATATACACGAAAATGAATAAAAGTATCACGATTTCTCGGGCAAGTATCAAGAAAACGTGAATAAATATACAAAATGGCTGAAAAGAGGTACGAAATGGAAGAAGAAAAGAGAAAAAGAGGAAGACCGAGGAACGACGAGCTTGTTGTTCAACCATTTGTCCCGCATACAAGACCGCAGATTAAAGAGAAGAACAAGGCGGCGTATGCGAAGAAAGCGATACGTAGAGCAGATCAGCTTTATAGGCAGTATGAGCAGGCGAGACCGAACCCATTGAACCTAGAGGATAAAGACCTGACGAAAGAAGCGAAAGCGATGTGGGGCTATATTTACTCCATGCGGGATAATTTAGAACCACTTCAAAAAAAGATATTTGAGAACTGTGACGAGATATTGACCGCGTTCGAGGGATTTTGCGCATATATCCGAAAGCACAACTTTATGAAGGAGTTTAAGAGACCCGACGGAGAGATAGGCATGATGCCGATTGTGCCGAACGTTACAAACCTAGCTATGTGGCTAGGCATTTCTAGGAGATCCATGCGGGACCACCTGGCGAATATGAGTCCATCGCAGGAGAGCGAATACAAGTCCATGCTAGGAGATTTGTTAAGTGATGGGGCACTAGTAGGAGCCTATAACACCTCTAGTGCGATATTCACTTTGAAGAATTTATGCGACTGGGCGGATAAGAGAGAAGACAGGGTAGTGAAGGTTGAGGACACATCCAGTGTTGATGAGGCGAAGAAGAATTTAGAGGAACTTGGATATTCAAGACCAAGACTATTAGAGGCGAAAAATGAATGATGTTTTAAGGCTCTATAGAGACGTTTTAAGGACGGATTACTGCGCGTATGTAAAACACACCAATAACGGCTATAAAGTGAGCAAATTCCACCGTTTTTTATGCGATACGGTGCAGGATTTTTTGGAAGAGGATACAGGTCATGCGTATGACATCTTGATTTTATCAACACCGCCGCAGCACGGTAAGTCTGTAACAGTGACGGAGACGCTTCCAAGTTGGTATCTTGGCAGAAACCCGGAAAAATCCGTGATTGAGATTTCCTACTCGGAAGATTTCGCGCAGAAATTCGGACGAAGGAACTTGCAGAAGATAAAAGAATTCGGCGGAGAGGTTTTCGGAGTGAAAATCGGTTCACCGGCCAATGCAACAGAGTTTGAACTTGAAGGACATCGCGGCGGCATGGTAAGCAGAGGTCTTTTGTCAGGTGTTACCGGCCGGCGATGCGATCTTATGATTATCGACGACCCCGTAAAGACGCAGCAAGAGGCAGACTCCGAAAGCTATCGAAACAGAGTTTTTGATGAATGGCTTTCATCGTATAAGACAAGACTTTATGCCGGTGCAAAAATCATTGTGATTATGACGCGCTGGCATGAGGACGACCTTGCCGGAAGACTGATTGAGACAGAACAGAATGTCAAGGTTGTCAATATCCCGCTTGAGGCAGAGCCGGACGATATTTTAGGCAGAAAAGTCGGTGACGCTTTGTGTCCGGAGATTGGCAAGGACAATGTTTGGCTTGCAGACTTCAAGAAGTCCTACACCAGTTTGAGCGGTTCAAGGGCATGGAACGCATTATTCCAAGGGCATCCAACAGGTCTTGAGGGTAACATCATCAAACGTGAATGGTGGCAGTATTACGAGACTTTACCCCATATTGAAAAAATGGCGATGAGCGTTGACGCGGCGTTTAAAGACGGAGACGACAATGACTTTGTAGCAATTCAGGTATGGGGAAAGACAAACGCTGACTTGTATTTGGTCGATGCAGTGAAAAAGCACCTTGATATGCCGTCAACCATGCGTGAAATCATTCGTCTTCGGGCAATGTATCCACGATGTAAGACAACCTACATCGAGGACAAGGCAAACGGATCTGCGATTGTGAAGTATTTGAGGACTCACATGGGCGGAGTTATCGCAGTCAATCCGGAAGGCGGCAAAGTTTCTCGTGTCAATGCCGTAATCGGCACGATTGAGAGTGGAAACTGCTTTTTACCGAAAAATAAACCATTTACAGGTGATTTTGTGGACGAATGCGCTGCGTTTCCGAACGGAAAACACGACGACCAGGTTGACTGCATGAGTCAAGTGTTAAACAAACTCATATATTCTGACGCAAAAGTGATAGTAGCAAAAGAAGAATCATTTTTAGAGAGAAATTTCCCTGCATTGAAGAAGAAAAAAGGGAAAAGATTCGACAAAGGAGACAAAATTCATGTTATCTGACATTACAATTATGATTTTAGCCGTACTGACGCCGATTTTGAGCGTCTTTTGCTTTATAAAGGGCTATAACATCGGAGCAAAAGAGACACGCAAGCCCGAAATCAAGATAGAAACACCGATACAGAAGATTGCCAAGATAAAAGAGGACAAAGAAGCTGCGAAAAAGAGGAAATATTACAACACACTGATTGAAAATATCGAAAATCACGACGGATTCGGTGTCGGACAAAAGGAGTTATAAATGCAAGACAAAGTTTATACCAAAATATGGCAGAAATATGAAAAGTGCAAAGATTATCTTGATAAACAAAGGCTTGTCAAGAAAACTGAACGAAACTGGAACTTTTATATTGGCAATCAGTGGGTCGGATGCAATACCGGCGGTGAAGAACTGCCGATTTTGAACTTTATTTCACCGATTGTCAGATATAAAACGGCTATTGTGTCGCAGAACTCCATGACTGCAAAATACTCTGATATTGAGAATAGAGCCGATTTACAGCCCATATACGAACTTCTGAACCAAAACTTCGCAAAGAACTGGGAAAAGTCCAAAATGGACTCCAAAACGTGGGATATTATCAAGTCAGCTGCCATACAGGGAGATTCTTATGCGTACTGGGGTAGCGACCGAACGGATATGCCGCCAAAGATTTTACCGAATACTTCTGTTCTTTTCGGCGATGAAAACATCACAGAACTGCAAGAGCAGCCTTTTATCATCATTCGTGAGAGATTAGAGGTCGAGGCGGTCAGAAGACTTGCCAAAGAGAACGGAATCCCGAAAAAAGACATTGAATTGATCGTCGGAGACAGTAATTCCGATGCAAATGAAGGAGTAATTCTGAATAATTATGAGGTTTCCAATAAAGTGACCTCACTGTTATACATGACAAAGGAAAACGGAGTCGTAAAAGTCGCACGTTCCACCGCGCAGTGCGTCTATGAACCCCTGCATGCCATCGAAGGTGATGTAACAGGGCTTCATTCGTACCCGATCTGCTCCATGATATGGGAGCCAATGCCGTATAACGCAAGAGGCGTTTCGGAAGTGGCACAAATGATACCGAACCAGTTAGAGGTCAACAAGACAGCTGCAAGAAGAGCGATAACCGTAAAGCTATGCGCGTTTCCTAGAATTGCCTATGACTCTACGGTTGTTCCAAACCCAGAAGATTTAGATACGGTCGGAAAGCCGATCGCGGTCAATGGCGGCGGTTCGCAGTCGGTATCACAAGCAGTTTCCTACCTGAACGCCACAAACATTTCAAGTGACGCAAAGAACCTTCAAGACGACTTATTGCAGACCACGAAAGACTTGGCAGGGGCAAGTGATTATGCGATGGGTAATGTCAATCCTGAGCAGGCATCCGGACAGGCGATTATAGCAGTCAGAGACTCCGCACAGGTTCCATTAAACGAAAACGTGGCACGCTACAAGCAGTTTGTAGAAGATGTTGCCTTGTTATGGTTCGATATGTGGGTGGCTTATCACCCCGAAGGAATCGAGGTTACTTCCACCAATGATATGGGATCAGAAGTACAAGTTTTAATAGACCAAAAGCAATTACAGGAATTAAAGCCAACAGTCAGAATTGACGTTTCACAAGATAACCAGTGGACGAAGCTTTCCGAACAGCAGTGGCTTGACAACATGTTCGACCGTCAGCAGTTATCCTTAGAGGAATATGCGGAGCTGGCACCGGACAATGGCTCGGTTCCGAAAGGAAAATTAAGAGCAGTGCTTTCAAAGAGAGAAGCACTGATGGCAAAACAGCAAGCCCAAAGCGGAGAAAACTTTGCAAGACAGGTATTAAACCTTGTATCACAGGGAATCCCACAAGAGGACGCAATCGGGCTTGTACAACAGCAATTATTCAGTCAAGAGATAGCCTAACCGGCTGTTTTTTAATATTCAAAAAGGAGATAAAACATGGAAACAGAAACTTTGAACCCTCAATTTGAGGAAAGCGCAGAAATGACGGAAGTCGCTGAACCGTCGGAAGTGGAAGTTTTAGGCGAAGAAGAGCAGGAAGTCGCCGAAACTGCCAAAACAGAGCAAGATGCAGCATTTGCACAGATGCGAAGACACAATGAAGAACTCGCTCGGCAATTAGCCGAAGCACAGAAACAGTCCAAAGAGTACGAAGATGCTTTAGGGCTGTTTTTTGATGGTGAAGACAAAGCGTTAAAGGCACATGCCTACTACGACGAACGACCATTCGAGGAAGTCAAAGCAGAAACGGAAATGCAAGCACAGCTCGCTGAACTCCAAAATAAAAACGCTAGCTTAGAGCAGCAGCTATTAGAGCAGCAGGCTCAAGCGCAAATGGATGCGGATTTAGCAGAGATTCAGAAATCACATCCCGAAGTAAAGTCCATTGATGAGTTAGGGCAGGAATATTTAGCGTTCCGCTTCAATCCAATGGGCGAAATGGGAGCAGAGCAAGCATTTCAAATGATGATGGCATACAAAGGCAACATAACACCCAAGAAACCGCCAATCATCGGAAATGTCTCAACCACAGACAAACCTCAAAGCGATTATTACACGCGTGAGGAAGTTGAAGCGATGTCTCCTGCGGAAGTGAAAGCGAATTATGACAGAATCCGCGAATCAATGAGTAAATGGTAAAGGAGAAATAACAAATGTCATATCAAAATTTTATTCCAACAGTATGGGCGGAAGCAATCAACAGAGACATCGAGAGAGATCATGTATTCGTAGCTGACACCAATCGTCAGTATGAAGGAGAAGTTAAGCAGAAAGGCGATTCGGTAAGAATTCTCGGCGTAGGTAAACCAACAATCAAGACGCAGATAGGTAAGAAGATTGTTTTGACCGGACCAGAAGAGGTCGCAGATCAGTCTATCACTCTTAACATCAATCATGCAGCATACTTTGATTACGGAGTAGGCGATATTGATAAAAGACAGGCTGTCGGCGGCTTAATGGAAGCCCTTGCAAAGGAAACTTCCGAAGCCTTGGCGGACGAAATGGATAGGTTTGTAGCGAACATGTCCTTAGACAAGCAGGCGGTTATCTTCAACTCTGCGGCAACTACGATTACCAAGGACAACATCCTTGAAACAATCGACAATATGCTTGTTAAATTACTGGAGAATGACGTAAAAAGAACTGCAAACATCACACTGACGCTTCCTCCGAAACACGTTATGCTTTTGAAACAGGCGTATGTACACCTTGATACCGATAACTCTGTTATGATGAAAAACGGCGTTGTAGGCAAGTATAACGGTATCACGATCAAGGAATCCAACAACTGCGCGAAAGATTCTTCCGGAAACTACATGGTACAGCTGAAGACCAACAGAGCGATTGCGTTTGTAAATCCTATGACGCACATCGAGCCGTACAGACCGGAAAACGGGTTTATCGACGCGGTCAAGGGATTCATTTTGTATGATGGCATCATCGCAAGACCGAAAGAACTGATCGTAGGCAAATGGGTATAGGAGGTATAGAAAATGGCAAAAGTAAAAATCACATCTGACAAATTAACCCTTAACGAATGGGGAACTTTAACCTTTACAGCCGGTACGACCGATGGTTTTCAGGTGCCGGCAGTAAACGGTGACTGGAAAAGAGTCGTTTTAGTGCAGAACACGGATACTTCTGCTGCGGTTACTGTTACCGTAAAGCAAGGTAACGGCATTCAGGGCGTAAAAGACCTTGACGCATTTTCGGTTGCAGCCGGAAAGACTGCCGCAATCAGACTGGACGACGGAAGATACAAAAACGTATCCGGTACTGATAAGGACTATATCCTTATCGTTCCGTCCTCTACAAAGGCTTCCATGTCCGTTATTGAGTTACCGTAACTTGATGGGGGCAGAAATGCCCCCCTATTTTTTTAGGAGAAAGCTATGACATGGGGAGAACTTAAAAATCAAATACGAGACCTTGGCTTTGAGGATAATTCAGCGATGACTGAATACGCCTCCATTACAAGAAACGCCGCGAACCATGCAATTCATGTAATCAATACAACGGTGGTCATGCCGCTAAAGGCATATTTCGAATCTGAATTATCAACAGACGAAAAAAAATGGACGATGCCGGTCATTACTGACATTACAGAGGACACGCCCGAAGATTTTGAGATCCAGCTTCCGCTTATCGTGCAGCCTTTAATCAAACTTTTGGCAGGGCATTATGTGTGGCTTGATGACGATCTGACGAAAGCGACGTATTACTACAACGAGTACGACGATTTGATGAATCAGATCAAACAGGCATGTTATTCCACAAGAAAAACTGTTATCGGACAGGGGTTGAGATTATGAAGCTAAAAATACCTGCACAACCATCATATAGGCATACCTACTACGAGGGATTGCGTGGAGCAGACTTTTCGAGAGACAGAACAGAGGTAAAAATCCGAAGAAGCCCCGACATGCTCAATTTAATTTCCGACAATGGGGGAAACCCTATAAAAAGACGAGGTTGGAGAAAAGTCACCACAATTCCGAACGCGGGGAAGATTGAAAAGATTCTCCTGCACAAAGAGAGCGTTGGAGCAGTCAAGTATGTAATAGCTGCAAAGGGAATATACGCAGTTTACGAAAAAAACGGCGTCGATACCATTGTAACGCTTGTTTCTTACGAAAGATTAGAATGCGCTGACTTGTTTTTGTTTGATGATTCTGTGTATTCGTTCTGTAATGGAAAGCTGTATAAGTTTAAGGACTTGGCGGCAGAGGACGTATTGACCGCAGGAACAGCAAAGATTCCGGAAGTATCTATTTCGAGAAACCCCGATGGCACCGGCGGAGTATCCTTAGAGGGAGTAAACCTTTTAACTACAAAAAGGACATTCTCATTTTTAGGGAACGACACAGACAAGGAATATTCTCTTGTGCCGCAAAAACTAACAGAGAGTGACTTCTATAAATACATTGTAGCCGGTTCCATCAAAGTAGAAGTTATGAACTCTGACGGAGAGTTTGAAACCAAAACAAAGGATACCGATTACACCATAGGAGAAACCAAGACATTAAAGGGCAGAGATATTTTAGGCAATACGGTTGATTTCGTCGTATGCGCCCCTAAAATCACGTTCAAGGCTGCACATAAGCCTGTTGTGACCGGACAGGACAATGTAAAAATCACATTCGAGAATTTTGACGCTACCGAAGACCACAAAGAAACCATCGGCGGAGTTGAGACGATAATTTATAAAGGGCAATACAAAGAATCAAGAGTTGACCTTCTGAAAACCTCTATCACAAAGGCATACGGATATTCCACAACAGACAGAATCTTTGCTGTAGGTGGAGTGAAAAAGAATCGTGTTTACTACACAGGAATCAACGACCCTACATACTGGCCTGACAACAATTATTTTGTAGCCGGTCAAGATGGCAATGATATTGTCGGTTTACACGCCTATTCTTCTTATTTGGCGGTCATAAAGGGAGATACCAACACAGAAACAACGGTTTATCTTTCCTACGGTCAAACGCTTGCAGAAGAGACGTATTTTGCAGTCAAGCCTACAATGGGCGGAGCGGGCGGAATTGCGACAAAGACATTCGCCACTCTAGGCGACGACCCTCTGTTTTTGACACGAAACGGAGTATTCGCAATCACAAATGTTTTTGCAACGACAGATAACGTACTTAGAAATCGCTCATACTACATTGACAAGAAGCTGATTAACGAACCTAACCTAGAGAACGCTTGTAGTGTCGTATGGAAACGGTATTATCTTCTTGCGGTGAACGGACATTGTTATGTTCTTGACGGTAGGCAGAAGTCTAACGACGTGAACAATACAACAAACTATTCGTATGAGTGCTACTATTGGGAGAACATTCCGGCAACGTGTTTCTTTGAGTACGAAAACGAGTTATGGTTTGGAACGGCAGAGGGCGTTTTGTGCAAATTCAATACTGACATTACAGATAAAACCGCATACTGCGATGACGGAACGGTTTATGTAACAGAGATTGGCGACAAAATACTGACTGGCGGCGTTGCGATACCATGCAGATGGTCCACACCGCTTGACGATGACGGAGCGCCGCAGTATTTTAAGACGCTGAATAAAAAAGGTTCGCTTTTAACCTTGCTTCCGTATGACAGAACATCAGCGGAAGTGACGTTGATAGCAGACGGAGAAAGAGAATATCCTCTTGGAATATTCTTTGCCGATATTTTCTCTTGGGATCCAATCGATTTTGATAGGTTCACATTCAGCAGCAATGAAACCGCGCAAGACGATTTTTTCAATAAGAAAGTAAAGAAGTACAAACGACTGCAAATTGTCGTTGAAAACAACACAATTTATGAACCGTTCGGACTTTTGAAGATAACAAAGACCTACACAGTAGGTAATTTTTCAAAGAATAGGGGGTAGAGCATGGCACTATCTGACGTAAAAACGCTAACCAGTGAGAGAAATGCAGCTTATGTCAAGTCAAATCAAGGCAGAAGGCTGAACGGAACCGTCGAGCAGAACAAAGATGCTTTTGACAAGTTTCCACAGCTGAATATGGATAAGCACAATGAACTTGTTGATTTATTGATTTCTTTAGGGCTTGACAGTATTTCGACTGATATTTCCTCACGATACACCAAAGAAGAAACAAACACTAAAATTTCAGAAGAAACGACCGACCTTATAAAAACCATTTCCTATACAAAGGGAGACGGAAAATTCAAAATCACAACAAAGGGCGGAGTTGTCACAGAGATTGACACAGACCTTGAAAAAATTCCTGCAAGTTTCGAGTTGATGGAGATTGACGGAAAGACGTATTTAAGAATCACGAATCAAGACGGGACCTATACGCAAACAGAAGTTACCTCACTTCTGAATGTTTATAGCTTTAGTGATTCAGATACGATTGACTTCACAGAGTCACCAAAGTATTCCGTCACTGCGATTGTCAAGCCGAATTCTATTACACTAGACCACTTATCGCTTACGGCAGTATCAACTTTAGAGGGATATGTTTCGGCTGCGGCAGGAAGCGCAAATTCGGCGGCAGGAAGCGCATCTGCGGCAGAAACAAGCGCAAACAACGCAAGCACATTTAATCAGTCTGCAAAGGGATATTCTGAATCAGCGGCGGCTTCTAAAGCATCGGCTTCGGAAAGTGCAACAAGCGCAGGAAACTCAGCGACAGCAGCAAACCAAAGAGCAAACGCGGCAGACAATTCCGCTATCTTGGCACAGTCCTATGCAAAAGGCGGCACCGGAACAAGAGTAGGTGAAGATGTTGATAATGCCAAGTACTACATGGAGCAGGCGAAAGCTGCGGCAGGCGGTGATTTTGCGACAAAAACAGAATTGACAGAAGGGCTTGGAAAAAAGGTTGACAAAGTATCAGGTAAACAGTTATCGACAGAAGACTACACCACAACCGACAAAAACAAGGTTGCAAATGTTCCGTCCAACACAACCACAGAACTTGCCAAAAAAGCCGTAACTCTAAACAAAACTGCCACCCTAGGCACATCGTGGACTACGGAGGCAGGATACGTTAAGCAGGTAGCCACCGTGCAGGGAATCCTTGCAACGGACACACCGATCATTGACCTTGTAACCACAACGGCAGACTTCGAAGCACAGGAAGAAGCGTGGGGAAAAGTTTTCAAAGCGCAGGCAGGCGCGAATCAGATTACATTCTATGCAAAAGAAGCAACAGAAACAAGTATCAGCTTGAACATAAAGGTGGTGAGATAATGGGAGATTGTTTCATTGTAAGACGCGGCGGCGGAATTGGAAAAATTCCGACAGGAATTGAAGTCACAACCGCACCGACTAAGATATCATACAAAGCAGGAGAAAAGATAAATCTCTCCGGCATGGTCGTAAAAGCAACCTTTTCGGACGGTTCTTCGCAAGACGTAACAAGCCAGTGTACGTTTTCCCCGTCTGCGGGAACGACAGTATATGAGGACACGACGAAAATCAATGTAACATGGGTATGGGATAAGGCGAACATCACCTATGAGACAAGCCAAGCTATCACGGTTACGAGAGTGCTGTCATCTATTGCAATCGCCACACAGCCAACCAAAAGAAACTACACCAAAGGCGAGACGTTAAACCTCTCCGGTATGGTCGTGAAAGCGACCTTCAATTCCGGAAACTCCGCCGTAGTAACAGGCTACACGACAAGCCCAGTAAACGGAAGCACGCTAAGCACGACCGGAACCATCACAGTGACGGTAAGCTACAGTGAAAACGGCGTCACAAAGACTGCAAGCACAACAGTAACGGTGTCAATCAAAATCGTCACTTGGGCAACCGGAACCGACGCGGAGATTGCGTACATGGTAGCCGCTGCTGATGCGGGGCAGATAAGCCTCAAAGACTATTGGGAAGTCGGACAGGAAAGAACCGTCAACCTCTCCGCAATGGCGGCAACGGGAGTTGGTGAATCTCATGCTGCGCAGACCGCAACACTTGTGCTGATGGATAAAACCTGTACAGGCTTTACACTTGCGAATGCTACTTCCGGAGGCAAAACAAAGCCGGATTTCATTGTAGGACTAAAAAACAACCTAGAAGAAGCAGGCTACATGAATTCTTCCGACACTAATGCAAACGGATGGTCGGGGTGCGCGAGAAGAACATGGTGCAATAATGTGTTTAGACCATCAATCCCATCATCGCTTAGAGGAATTTTTAAGCAGTTTAAGTGGAAGCAAGGAAAAGGTGGTGGAATAACAAGCGGGCTACTCGAAACCACAGACTACTTCGGACTTGCACCGGAGAAAGCAATCTTAGGAAGTAACGTCTATTCATTCCCAGACGAATCCGCACTGTATGTGCAGTGGGACTGGTACAAAACATCAACAAACAAAATCAAAAAGCTTGGAGACACAGGTATATACAGCTATTGGTGGGAGTGTTCTGCTCGTTCGAACTACGATACTTATTACTGCGCTGTGAACGGCAGCGGCTACGCGAGCTCTGGCGCTGCGAGCAATGTTAACGGCTTGGCGCCGTTCGGCTGTATCTAAAATCATAAAATCGGGCGGGCATCCGCTTGGGAAAGGAAAAAACATGGACGCAGAAACAGTAAAAGCAATCAAGGTAATGCAGGAGCAAATCAACGACCTTGTTCAGAGAATGGACGAAAATTTCACCCAGAAGCACAATCAAAACAGCGAAGCAATCGACGACATCGTTGTATCAATGCTTGGAGGTGAAAATAATGTATGAGAGATTAAAAAGGCTGTATGACGAAGGAAGAATCACGCAAACACAGCTTAGAAATGCGATTGATAAAGGTTGGATAACCGCAGAGGAATACGCCGAAATCGTAGGATAGGAGGAACTATGGCTACAATTTATAGAAAAGGCTCCACGTCAACATCTGAAGTAAAGAAAATGCAACAGGGGTTAAAAGACAAAGGATATTACAAAGGAAACGTGGACGGAGTATGGGGGAGCGGCACATCGTCTGCGCTGTCCGCTTTTAAATCCGCAACAGGCGGTTCGAACTCATCCGGAAATTCTTTTGGTAAAGAAACCACCGATAAACTGTATGGAACTAATTCGAGCGGAACAAAATCGAGCGGAGCAAAAGGCGGGATAGGATTTATGCAAAATGTGATTAAATCCGTCTCAAACAATCCTACAGCTTATGGCACTGCGTATTATAACGCACTGACAAGGGGCGGAATGGACCCGATCGGGTCTGATAAACTCACTGCCGACCCGAACATCCAAAACCAATGGAACATGGCTTTAGGCGGAGCGCAAGACCTTTACAACACCAATGCAGGACAGCTTGGAAACGTATACAATCAAGGCGTAAATCAAGCAAATCAAGCTGCCGAAGATGCCGCAAGACAGCAGTACATTGTTTACAAGCAGAACAAAAACAAACTTGCGGAGCAGTTATCGTCTAGCGGAATCACAGGCGGTGCAAGCGAGACCGCCTTAAACAGCATTCTGAACGCATATGCTTCGGGCTTGGCGAGCAACAATTCGGCACTGCAAGAATCCCTTGCAAAACTCGGAAACGAGTACCAAGGCGATTTATCCTCGCTCATGGCACAATTACAGCAAAGTCAAGCCGCAATCAATAACCAATACGGTCAAATGCAAGCGGAGGACTTGGCAAATCAGAAAAAACAGCTTGCAGATAGTCAAATATCGATGCTAGAGGCATACTTACAGCGACAGCAACAGAAAAAAATCAACGATTGGAACAGCAGAGTATCCTCAAACATTCAAAGCAAGAATCCGACCTGGGTTTATACCGACACTAATGGCAGATTGCATTACACCAATTCTAAAGCGACTGCTGCTGCGGCAAAGGCACAAGGATACAAGGTTGTTGAGAACAAGAAAAAGAATTCGTCTACGAAAAAGAGTACAAAGAAGAATTCAAAGAGTCAAAGCAAAGACGGTTCAGATTATTCGTCCATTTGGGGAAACACTGGAAGCAGCGGGGATACTAAGAGCAAATATGTTTCAATGAAAAAGTACAAGAGTTTAAGGGGAATGTAATATGGCAAGAAGAACGTCAAAGCTTCCTACGCAAGCCGACTTGGATAGAGTAAGAGCAGAGAGAAGAACGTCAAAGCTTCCGACACAATCCGATATGAATAGGGCAAGAAAAGATGCACAGAGAAAGGCAGCTTCAACATCTTCGAAAGAGACAGCTTCAACATCTCCGAAAAAGAAATCCTTAAAGGATAAGATTAAACAGCAAGCTGACTGGCTTATCAGAGACATCAAATCTGACTTTTTACCGACCGCAGAACGCCAAAAGGTACAAGACCAAATTAACAGGGAAAAGAAAGCCGAATATCAGAGGAAAGGCGGATTTTCCAATGACAAAATAGGGCAGTTTTATACAGGCTTTGGAGAGGGAGTTGTGAACAATTCCCTCCCGGGCATGGCGTATAGCATTGCAAAAGGCAAGAAACTTAGCGATAAGATGGAAAAAGGAAGCAAGACCATCAAAGCACCTACAAAGAACGCTGAAAAGGCGAGAAAAGCGGGTAATATCGCAGGCGAAATGGCAGGGTATGCAGTAGGCTATGGGGCGGCAGGAAAAGCGACTACAAAGGCTGCCGGAAAAGTTTTGGCTACAAAAGCAGGCAAAAAAGCAATCGAAAAAGCCGTTGCGAGCAAGGTCGGAAAGAAAATCGGCGAGGAAGCGACAAAACAGGTCTTAAAGAGTGCTACCAAGAACGCAATCGCAGATGCCACCGTTGGTACTGCGATGGATTTAGGCTTGGCAAGGGGCGAGGGCAAAAAAGGCAAAGAACTTGCCAAGGACATGGCGGTCAATGCCGGAATCAATGCGGTAACTGGCGGTGTCATGGAAGCAATTCCGGTGGTAAAAGCCTTAAAAGGCTCAAAGAAAGCGGTCAAGAAAGAACTTCCAAAGGCTGTAAAACAGGCTGTAAAGGAAGAAGTTACCCCAAAGGTAGAATTACCTAAAACCGCCGCAAAACAGGCTGAAAACGTCAAAATAGAGCCTAAAATGGAACTTCCAAAGGGAAGGAAAATAACCGTAAAGAACGCGGCAGACAAGGCAAGCTTTAACAAAGAGTTAGAGTCTGAAATCCAAGCGCAGTATAAAGAAAACCATGCGAAGCTTGCCGATTATATCAAAAACTACAAAGGAAAAGGGTCAACCTCAAATATCATTCCGATTTTTGATGACAACACTGGCAGAGGTTATAGGAGCGTTGTATCAAATAATGATTCTTGGTACAGAAAAGCACTAAAGGAATACGGAAGCAACGCGCAGGTCAATAAGCACGCTGATGAGATTGCAGACAAAATTCTGAAAGAAGATTTACTGGCTTCACGAGGTCAACAGGAGTTTGCAGACGAATACTTATACGAACTGAACAGACTTAGAGAAAAGAATCCTCTTAGAAAGCCAAACAGAAGAATTGTTCAACCGGAAGTTGCTCCGCCTATTAAACAGGCTGCCGAAGAAGTCAAAATAACACCTTCCGGCAAAGAGACAAAGGTCGGGGGTTTTGATGTTGTAGGAAAACAAAACCTTGGAATTGTCAATCCTGACGTTAAGACTGTTCAAGAAGCGATGGAAAATGCAAGCGGAAAGTTTGATAAATTCTACAAAGCTACTGTAAACCAACAGCACGAGATTGACAGGCTTTCCAAGGCTTCCGGAGATAGACGCGCTGCGGATGCGGTTCAAGCGACAAGAAGCGCAAGCGGAACATCTGAATATATATTCACGAATAAACTTGTCAATCCAAACGGCGATATCATAGACAATCGCTCATTCAAGGACGTTTTTATGCCAGTTTCCAAGAATTCTAAGGAATTCAACGTCTATGCGCAGAATCTAAATAACATTGCGAGATGGGCGCAGGATAAGCCGCTTGATCGAAGCGTTTCTGCGGAAGAATCGCAGAGAATCGTAAACGAGATACTGAAAGAGCATCCGGAATTTGCGAAAATAACGCAAGATATCAACGACTATTGGCAGAAATTCACCCATGCTTGGCTTGTTGATACCGGAAGAATGAACGAACAGGCATGGAAAGCAATGAACGATATGTATCCAAACTATGTTCCTGCTTTTATGAAAGAAAAGGGCGTTAGAGTAGGCGGAAGCAAGTTTGCCGTTGATGCCGGTACAAAGGGAGCAAAAGCCGGTACAACGCTTGACAGAGTGCCGATTGAAGATGCAATGATGGAACAGGTTCAGCAGCTTGTCAAGTCAACACGAAAGAACGACATGTATCTTAGCGTTATTGACACACTGCGGAAAGACCCCGAAAATCTCAAAAGATTTGGTATCGTTAAGAGCGAAACTTCACCAATCAGCGGAACGGATATTGATGAGTTTTTGTCATTAGCGGACCAAGAAGCGTTGAAAGAAGTAAACTCCAAAGTATACACCATATCCGCAATGGAAAACGGTCAAAAAGTTACAGCCTACATCAACAAGGACCTAGCGGAGGCTTTTGGAAAACTGGATAATCTTATCGGTTCGCCGCAGATGCAGCTTGCCGCAAACCTAGGAAAATCTATTACCAACCCATTAAAAGCCGGTATTACAGGATATAACCCATTATTCGCTATATCGAATGCCGCAAGAGATATTCCAACAGCCTTAATTCAGTCTGAATATGGAATGCTCAAAACGACAAAGAACATGTTCAGAGGCATCAAAGAGATGGCTACAAACGGAGAAATGTGGCAGAAATACCTTGCTTTAGGCGGTAAGTCCTCCGGATATATCAATGCGCATAAGGGATTTGAAAAGAATTTATCTTTGAGCAAAAATCCTATTAGGAATATATGGGAGGGCATGAAAACAGTCCTTGGCTCCGTCGGTGAAGCAACAGAATCCATACCTAGATTTGCAGAGTTTATGTCCTCTATGGAAGCGCATGGAGATGTAGCAAGGGCATTGACAGAATCAGCGGAAGTAACGGTAAACTTTTCACGAGCCGGAGAGGTCACAAAATTCCTCGACGCATGGACACTTTACCTGAATGCGGCAGTGCAGGGCATTGATAAGTTTGTAAGGACAATGAAAGCGCACCCAGTAAGAACGGCAGCAAGAACGCTTGAAGTCGTTGGAGTGCCTTATGCGCTTTTAACCGCCTATAATTGGGCAAACCCGAACTATCAAGACCTCAACGACAGAACAAAACAGAATTACTTTTGTTTGCCAAACCTTGCAGGAGAGATTGACGAGAACGGCTATGCAAAGACATTTTGCAAAATCCCTCTTAACAGAGAATACGGGTCAATATTTGCATCATCAATGGACATTATCGCGGGATATTTGAGTGGAGAAGCCAATCCTTGGAACGGATACGCGGAAACGTTAAAAACAAACTTTCTTCCTCCGAATCCGCTTACAGACAATGTTCTTTCTCCGCTTGTCTTAAACTTGCCGCAGAACAAGGACTTTGCAGGACGTTCTATCGTTCCGAAAAATCTCGAAAATGTTTCGCCGCAGCTGCAATATGATTATTCGACAAGTGGACTTGCAAAGGGCATCGCAAATGTAGCGAATAACCTTGGAATACCGTCTGACACATTAAAAAGTCCGATGAAAGTCGATTATCTTCTTGACAGTTTCGGCGGATATTTAGGTCAAGTGGGTCAAGCCGCAACGAGCCAACAGCTTCAAGGAATGGGAGAGAGAATCAAAGGTGCTACAATAGACCCATTTGTCAACAGATTTACCGCAGACCCTAGATTTTCATCGGGCGTTGTTTCTGATTTTTACGACAACAAGGAAAGCGCGGAACGTGCTGCAAACGATGAAAAGATTCTGACCGGAGGAAAAGGCAAGGCATACATCGAGAATAAGACTTATACGGCAATTCAGAAAGAATTATCCGAACTTTCAAAGAAAGAAAGAGAGGTTCTTTCCAGTAATTTATCCAAGGCTGAAAAGGACAAGCAGATCCGTTCAATCAGAGAGCAGAAAAACGAAATTGCAAGAAGCGCAAGTCAACGAGTGGGAGACGCAGTTTCGGCATATCAGAAGAATCCGGAATACGAAACGCAAATGACAACACAGCAGAAGCAAAGCTATGAAAACAAGTATAAAAAACTTGGTATCAGCAAAGAAGATTATGCCAAGGCAAAAGACCTTGTGCAAGGCTATGACAGTAACGTTGCAAAAGCGTATGCAATTTTGGAGAACACAAAGGACGTCACTCTAGCAAAAGCTATGACTTCTCAAAGCGCAATCGACGAAGCGACGGAGTTAAAGAAACGTGGCATAACGCTCGATGATGTGAACACTGCAAAGAATATTGTCAAAGAGAGTGGATATAAAAAGTCTATCGGGCAGGCGTACACTCTTTTAGATAATGGTCAATCAGCAGATGTAGCAACCGTTATGACATCGGAGAGAGCTGTCAAGCGTGCAACATGGCTAAAGCAGGCGGGTGTAACGCCTGATGAGTTAGATAATATTGCACAAGCGATAGACACTGACGGAAACGGAAGTTATAAAAAAGAAGAAATCGTCGCTTTTTTTAACAAGTACGGAGGCTTCGACACCGCACAAAAGAGGGCTATCTTCCTAGCGCTTAGTACGGCGAAAAACAGCCCGTACTAGAAAGGAGAAAAAGACATGGCAAAAGTTATTTTATCCGGTTCCAAACTGACAGAGCATTTCACGTTCAAAGAATATGCTAAAAATCAGACTGGAACCGTCAAGCTGACGGCAGAAGCAATTCTTCACGCACAGTGTCTTGAAGAATTCCGAAAATGGCTTCATAGACCGATGAAAATCAACGCTTGGTATCGAACTGCCGCCTACAATAAAAAAGTAGGCGGCAACGCAAAATCAAGCCATCTAAGGGGTGTTGCCACAGACTGGGGCATGCCCGGACTTTCTGAAAAGGAATTCATTCGGTATGCTAAGAAGTGGAAAGAGATCTGCGAAGCGCACGATATTGTAGGAGAAGCTGGACTTTATACATGGGGTATGCACATGGGATCTTCCGTAAAATACTCTAAGACGTTCTACAACTGGGATTCAAGAAGCGGAAAACAAATTAACAAAGCATTTGCAATTTAAGGAGAACTTATGCAGGAGAACTACGTATTAACATTGATTCTAGCGGTTATCAGCTCGTCTTGGGTTGGACCCACAATTCGCGATTTTGTGAACGACAGGAGAAAAAAGAAGAGACCGGGCGAGAGAATGATTCTTGCGATCGGCAGAAAACAGCTATTAGACGACGCAAAAACATACATCAAGCACGGTGGGATACCGGAGGACGATTACGAAGCATTTCAAGAGCAATATGAGGCTTATATCGGCATGAAAGGTAATTCAAAGGTTAAGAAATGGTGCGAGGAAGCATTAAAGCTTCCAATCATTTATGAGGATTGATTATGAAAAAGAGAACAAAGTTTGTTATTGCGGCGATGGTCAATATCATTTGGTATACCGTCGTTGTTTTGGTGCTGTCATACAAGGATAAGACGGTGCCTGATGCGCTGACTGTTGCATGGTTTGGCGCGTGGACGATTGAATTGGCGTTATTAGCCGGTATTAAGGTAAAAGGAAAGGATGAATAACATGGTAAACTGGACAGAAGTAATTATTAGCTTATGCACACTGATTATCACAGGCGTTTTAGTCCCGCTTGTGACAGCAAAATGGAAGACTGCAAAGGCTGAAATGAGCAAGGAAAAGCAGGAAACAATCATGTACTGGACGGAAGTTTCAGTCAGATGGGCAAAACAGTGGATGCAGTCTGAATCCGGCGAGAAGAAAAAAGCAGAGGTTTTGCAGTTTGTTTCCAATAAGCTGAAAGAACTAAAAATCAATGTATCTGCCGACGAATTAGACAAAATTATTGAAGCTGTCTACGAACAGGTAAAGAAAGAGATAAAAGAATAGGAGAAAACATGCGGGTATGTGGCTTCACAAAGCCGGAACTCGACTTCTTTCGTGAAAATTGCAATTTTGTCAATTTAGAGATTGAAGTATTTGAGATGCGGTCAAGAGGGATTCCCTTAGAAGCAATCGCCGAAGCACTCAACATATCAGCAGACACAGCAAGGAAATATTCTCAACGTGTAAACAGAAAAATAGGGAAAGTATTGTAAGGGGTCGAAATCGACCCCTTCTTTTTTTATGCCTTTTTTGTACCTTATTCGTAAATTGTCTCATGGGATTATGTGTGTCAGAATAAAAGAAAAAAGGAGAAAATCATGTTCAACACACAGGGCATTCAATATGTCAATGGAATAGAGAGCGCAAACGCTTATAGAATTTTCCCAAACCAACAAGTCATACTGATGGATTCTACAAGACCTAGATTCTATTTGAAAACGTCCGATGCTTCCGGATTCTCTACGGTAAAAGCTTTTGATTTTGTGGAAGTGCAAGAGCCGAAAGCTGATGTTGTAAATCATGCGGAATTAGACGAATTAAAGGCGCAGATTATGGAATTATCCGAAACAATAAAAAAGTCGCTCACAGATAAGGGGGTAGAGTAATGAATCCTATTTTACAAATGACACAAATCGCACCGGCAATCGGTCAAATAAAACAAATCATGCAGACGGCAAAAGACCCGATGTCCGCGCTTAGTCAAATGAACGACCCAAGAATCAAAGAGGTTATGGATATGGTAAACGGTAAAAACCCACAAGAGGTTTTTTATCAGAAATGCAATGAAATGGGCGTAAATCCCGATGTGATTCTTGGCATGCTTCGATAAAATTGCAATTTTATAAATAAAACAAAAGGAGTATTATCATGGAAAATTATTCATTAGCTGACATCAGCGCAGTTACCGGAAAGGATACAGGCGTACTCGGTGGCGGCGGTTCCGGATTATGGGTCTTCGCTTTGCTGATTCTTCTGCTCATCGGTGGCGGCGGGTTTGGTTTCGGTGGGGCAAAAGGTTCTCCGGTCACAGAAGCAGGGCTTTGCAATGCTATGAACTTCAACAACCTTGACAACGCAGTCGGAAGATTGAGTGACAGCTTGCAGTCTGATTACATGGGTCTTCAGAACGGACTTTCCAATCTTGGCTATGAAACGCTTCGCAACTTCGGCACGACACAAAGTCAGCTTGCGCAGTGTTGCTGCGAGACGCAGAGAGCGATTGACGGCGTAAACTACAATGGAGCAATCAATACAGCGGCAATCAATGCAAACACGACAGAACAGACACAGAAAATCTTAGATGCCATCACTGGAAACAGAATTGCTGATATGCAGAACCAAATCAATCAGCTTCAGCTTCAGACTGCATTATGCGGCATTCCGAAAACGAATCCATATGGTTATTACATGGCACCGATCGCCTATGGGTGCAATGGAATGACTGGGACGACTTTAGTATAACGACAGGTTAAAGAATCGGCGGGGTTTCCCCGCCGTTGTCTTGGAAAGGAATGAAAATGTTAAAAGCAAACATCACAACTGCGACAGCAGTAACAGCCGGAACGGATATTCCGCTGAATCTCATATTCAATACGAATTGCAATACAGCAATGACGAATAACCGCATCAACTTAAACAAATGCGGTGCGTATGATATTGACGCGATGTTCAATATTACTGGTGTAGCTGCCGGAAACGTCACTTTGCAGATGTATAACAACGGTGTTGCTATTCCTGATGCAGTAGCAGGGGCGACATCGGCAGCAGCAACAGACCTTATCACGCTCAATGTTACGGATATTGTGCGAGCCGTAAGAAACAACATCGGAACGGAGGTTGCATTGTCGTTTAGACTGTCTGCGTCAGCCACAGTCAATAACGCAATCGTGACGGTAGAAAGGATTCAGTAATGGAATACATGGAATTGATTAGCCTTGTTTCTCGCAAAAACGATCCGAAATGGGATAGAGTCCACAATGCAATCAATAACGGAATGGAACGCTTGAAAAGATATGATCCTGCATGTTATGAAAGCATCATGGATGAAATCGGAGCAGTGGCATACCATATTTGCGATGAAAAGGCAAAAGAGATCGTCAGAAATATGCGTCCGTATGGTGAAAAATGGTCGATGGAAACAATCGTTTCATTTGTAAGCGCAAAAAGAAGCGATTTTGATTGCGTTTCATGGTATTTAGTGATGAATATGTGCTACAACGATTATCACGACACGGCGGCGATGGTGGGCATGTCAGAGGACGCAGAATTCTATTACAGCATGGCGGACAACTTCATCAATGACGTTGATGGAAAGAAATACAAAGTAGCGAAGTATTTTCTTGACGCATAAAAATATCAGAGGTATAATAATAGTGTAAAAATCCTATCTTTCGCACGAATATACACACTTTCACAGAAAGCCACCGCTTGCCGGTGGTTTTTCTGTTTTATAAAATGCCAATCAAAAAGTGTCACACTAAGTGTCACACCTAATACCACTAAATAGCACCTTTTTTGCCTTAAAATTTGAAATTATTTACAAAAATAAGACAAGCAAAAACCCTTGGAAATGTTGAAATTCCAAGGGTTTTGTTATGGTGGACGATGAGGGATTCGAACCCTTGACCTCCGCGTTGCGAACGCGGTAAGAAATGGCTATTTTTCAACTGTTAGATTCTATAGTGTCACACCAAGTGTCACACACTCATTTTTTTTGCTGCATCCACAATAGCAGAGTTGTCCGTATGTGTATATATGTTTGCTGTCAATCTGATGTCCGAATGTCCCATCAAGTATTGCGCAACTCTTATATCCACTCCTTTTTTGCATAGGTTTGAGCAATAGGTGTGACGCAAGCAGTATGGAACAAAATCATCCGCCAAAGGATACGGCTGAATAAGTTCGTTCCGAAAAACCTTGCACCCCATTGAGATGTTCATTTCGCGCCGTAGAGCATTTAGCGCACATTTAAGGCTCGATTTTGTATACTTGTTACCTCTTGTGTCAGTTGCAACGTAATTGAATTTAGGCGTGTTTTTTATTCGTTGGTATAAAACATCCGGAAGAGGAACCTTCCTGTCGGCATTTCCGCTTTTTGTTCCCCTTATATGCAATACGTTGTACTTCTTTCCGTTTTCTGTAATCGTTATAATATCTTTTCCCATAATGTTGATTGCTTCGGACGTTCTGCAGCTGCAATAGTACATTAACATGAACACCAAAAACCTGTCACTTTCCTCGCACACTTTTAGAAAATGGTATTCTTCACTTTCTGTAAGCGCACGACGATTCTTTTTTGTTCCTTTTGGTTTCTGCAGATCTAGCGTTGGATCGTCAGCAATCAGCTTGTTTGTTTTTGCTTTTGAAAAAATAAACCTAAGCATTTGATAAATATCGGATATGTAGGCTTTCGAGTAACCTTGCAAAGAATTCATCACGTTTTGCACGTCAAAAGGTTTTATTGATTTTAGTGTTCTGCTTCCAATTTTCGTAAAAATGACAGAATTCATTTTTTCCAAATAGGCTTTTCTTGTAGCATCGGCTTGGTTGGTCTTGTATGTTTCCACGCATTTCAATGCCCAGTCTTTTACCGAAGTGTTTCCGGATATGACAACGCTGCCTTCCTCCAAATCCCGCAGCTTATTCGCCATCTTCATGATGGCTTCTTTTTCAGTTTTTCCTCTGACAGTGTACCGTTTACCCTCAAAGGTAAATGTTTTTCTTATGTATTCCATATCACCAACACCTTGAACAAGCTGTATATCCTTGCGCTTCTGCGTCACTTAGATCTATTGCAATGCAGCTTTGGCTTAAATATTGACACCCGTACCTATGATACTTAGAACCAGTATTTGTTACATACACAGTTTCTTCGACATAGTCTCTGTAGCTATCTTCTTCGTTCCAAACATTATATTGCGGTATAGGTTCCAACTCAATTTTAGCAGATCTCCATTTGCTTAGTCGGCTGCTCTCAAAACTCTCATCACGACTGATTGCTTGAACCTTATAGTAATATCTTTGACCAACTTCTACATCTGTATCTTTATAACTATCATCGTATGTATCATGCTTCCATACGAAAGAGTCTCTTTCTGTCCCCCTATATATTGAGTAGTGATCCGCGTTTTTTATACTATTCCAATTTAGTGAAATTCCCCAAACATCGCTAGATATGTTTTCTATCTTCGGACGTTTTAATTTTATAGTTTCAGATTCAACAACTTTATCATCAATCTGGCTTGTTACATCGGTTTCTGGATATGCTGTAATGTACCCAACAGAGAATGATATAAAAACAGTCATAGCCCACGTTAAGGCTTTTTTCCATTTCATAGTATCCCTCCTAAATTAAATGTCTAATAGCTTCAATCTCTCCTATTGGCATGTCGCTGTCGAAGTCGTTATGAGCAATATGTGCGATCTCGTGTCTGATTGTGCGCAGCTGCGCTTCTTCTGATAGATTCTCGTTTATTACAATAGTGTAATAATTTTCGCCATCTTCGTACCGGCAAAGGACGGCACCGCGAAAGTCGCAATCAAACGGTCTAAAAACAACTTTTACATTTTCCTCCAAGACATCACCTCATTTCAAATCTTTTAACAGATTATAAAAAGCGTCTAAACGCTCTTTTGGCATTCCCTTAGCAACGTCAAAAATTGCCCTTAATTCTTTGTTCTTCTGTAACTCCCTTGCAAGCATTTCTGTTTCAACATCGTAATGACTTTCTTTAGACACCCCGCTTTGCTCTCCTGTCAGAATGTAATCGGTAGATACTCCGAAGTATTCAGATAGTTTCAACAAGTTTTCAGCAGACGGTGTTCTTGTTTTCCACTTGAACGAAGAGTTCGCAGAGATTCCTATATCTTGTTCCATCTTTTTAATTGTTACCCCTTTTTCTTCACATAATTCTTTGATGATTTCTAATGCTGCCATAGTTACACTGTCCTTTCAAAAAAACTAGAAAAAAGTCTAGAAAACATATTGACAGCTAGACAAATTTCTAGTATACTGAAAGAGTACTAGAAAAAAGTCTAGTCAAAAACGACTTTTTCTATAAAAACTTATAAGATGTGGTGTCTATATAATAAGTCTTTTTTATAGAAAAGTCAATAAAAAACTATAAGTATTTATAGTTTTAATGCAGTCGGGTGGCAAGTATCGGTATAACCGATGTTGTCACAAAGGCACACGAGAAATAAAAAGCTGTCCACACAGGGAAATCAGCCCCCTTTCTCGGGCATAACTGACAAGCTACTCTGCTTGCCGCCTCGATTGCATTATACCACAAAAATTTACGTAAAGAAAGGAGGAAATATGCTTCACGACAATATCCGCTATTACATTAAAAAAGCCGGTCTTTCCATTTCGGAAACGGAACGCAGGGCAGGACTAGCAAGAGGGCACATTGACAAGTGGAAAGAAAGTGCCCCGTCAGTAACAAACCTTAAGAAAGTAGCCGATGTCCTCGGCGTAACGGTGGACGAACTGATAAAAGAAAGAGATTAGCGAAAAATTTCTAGCAGAGGTGAGAGATGGACGAAGTAAAAAAAAATTGTGAAAGGACAAGAAAATGGATGTCATACTGGGACGACCCTGAAATATCGGCATACGTAGAAGCATGCGAGAAATACGGATTCATTGATGGACTGCGCTTAGGGCTGTTCGTTGGAATCTATGTGGGTCTTCTGATTGGTGTGATTATAGCCGGTTTCGCTTTGAAAGCTATTTGAGATAAGACAGGACGCTGAAAACAGAGGTGAGAGATGGAAGAAAAGGAGTTTTTCAAAATTTTAGGAATGACAAGAGAAGAATGGCTTTCATATAAAGAGCGGAAAGCCAAAAAGAAAGCCATTCAGAAAAAAATCTTGCAGATCATGAAGCCGATAACTGCGGCAATGTGGATTTTCATAGGAATAGTTGCACTTTACTACAACAATTCGGAGGTTGGAAGATGATAGACATGGAAAGAGTAAACAGGGAATACGAAGAATACTTTCTTTACCCTGAGGAAATCAAGGTTGAAAAACAGGCAGCAGGGTACGAAGAAATACCGCACTTCACAGAGGAAGAACTTTTGAAAATCTACTGTGTTGCACAGTGTAACGGTTATTCCGGATTGAAAGAAGTTATCAAGAAGAATGTCGGAGAAAAAAAGGCATTGAAAGCATACCACATGTGGCGGTGGGATGTCACAGAGGAAGAGTTTGAGGACTGGTATCTGAACAAAAGGTTAGACGAGTACGATTATGAAAAAATCGAAACGAGTAGCGAAACCACGCTGACGATAGCAGCCAAGCCGGAGAAAAACAAAGGTATCCTAAATCGCCTTTCGTCAATATTCAGGCATTCGAGATAAGCTTCCCCTTTCTCTTCGATACTTGCTACGTATGGACGACCCACAAACTCGTCCTTATATCCGAGGAAGATAAGCCCTTCATTCTGTAGAAAGCGAAAAGGCTTCATTGCTTCTTGGTCTTGCATGATATCGGATAGGTCAATAGGAGATTTGCTAAGCTTTTTAAGAATTTCAACTTGATTTTTAGAATAGTGTTCCATTTCATCACCTCAAAAGAATTGTAACACAAAACACTACGAAAAGAAAGGAGACAGGATGATTTTCGAAAACATCAAGTATTACGCCAAGAAACGTGGACTTACAGTAAAAGAAGTCGAACGAAGAGCGGGTATTTCTGAAAACGGCTCATATAAGTGGAAAAATGATTACACACCGAGCCTTGCAAGCCTGCAAAAGGTCGCTGACGTTTTAGGCGTAACAGTCAATACATTATTGAAAGAGAGGAAATAATGGAAAAGAGAACAAAAGAAGAGCATGCCATAGATTTAATAAAATTTGGCATGCAGTTCTGGGGAAATCCATTAGCGCAGGAGTACATATTACTTTCTGCAAGGCAAATAGCAAAACCTGTATTCTTTCTCGGAGTATTTACAGGGATTAGCGGAACAGTGTTCGGAATATGTTTATTGAAGATTCTATGCTGAAAGAGAGGAAATAATGGAAAAACAAGAAATGATAAGACAAATGAAGATGTCTACAAAGACCTTGTTTATCACTCGGAAGGAGTTGGCGGAAGTCATGGGGTACAAAGACCCGCACTGCGTAGACAAGTATCTGAATGGTCTAGAGCAAGTTGACAAGCGGTATTTCATACCGGACGTTGCATCGGTTCTGAAATCAAGGGCGACAGTGTGAAAAAAAGGAGGTAAAGAATGAAAGATAAATTAGCTGCGTATGCGAAAGATTATGCAAAGCTGTACGATGAATGCAACGGCTTATGTGGAATTAACGAGGACTATGTGCATCTTAGTCGAAAATATTTTGAAAAAATGTTTCCGGAATACGAAACAAGAGACAGGGATGATAGCGAATATGCCACAGAAGAATTTACGGTCTATAACGGAGTAAAATTCTTCTGCTTAATCAAGGGGCAGGAACATGAAGAAGCATAGGAGAACAGGCGGCGGCATCTTAGGTGCCATAGACAAAATCAAAAAGCCTTTAGGCGGCATATTGGTAACAGCGGCAATCATAACGATGCTAGGCTTTGCCGGTCATGACGACCTAAAGGAAGCACAATCTAAGTCACATTTAACTCACCAAGTCGAGTTAAAAAGTGAGTTAAAACAAGAACCTAAACAAGAGGTAAAACAAGAGGTCAAACAAGAGTGGAAATCTCTCGGAGAATTCAAAATCACAGCATATTGTAGCTGTGTCCGTTGCTGTTCGATATGGGCAAAGAACCGTCCGTTAGACGAAAACGGAAAAGAGATTGTCTATACAGCAAGCGGAGAGAGAGCAGAGGCATGCAAGACGATTGCGGTTGACACAGATGTTATCCCGTTCGGAACGGAAGTTAAAATCGGGGATACCATTTACACGGCACAAGATACCGGGTCAGCAGTCGAGGGAAACGTCATAGACATTTACTTTGACAGTCACGAAGATGCTGTAAAACACGGTGCCAAGTACTTAGAAGTAGAGGTGAGAAATGAATAAAAAAAGGAACGCCCACGAGGGGCAATTCCAAGTCCAAAACAATTTTACAATGAAAACGCTCGAAAGTCAAGCCATGACACTCATCGGAGCGGCAAGCGAAAAGTCACCGATCAGCAGAAAGACGTTAGCTAGGAGAATAGGAACGGACGACCGAACAGCAAGGCTTGTAATCGAGGTTTTAAGGCATAATGGGGAGTGTATAGTAGCGCATGAAAAAGGCGGCTACTACTACGCAGAAAGCGAAAAGCAGTACAGACAATGGAGAAACAGCATCGAATCTCGAATCAAGAGAATGAATGACATGCTGAAAGAAATGGATAAGAGGTGGCAGCATGATTTGGACTGATAATCCTGCTTCCGATGCGGAGCGATGGGAATACGAAAAAACCCACGCATACGACAACAGACCGATCTGCTCCGAATGCGGGGAGCATATCAGAAGCGATTACGGTTACTGGTTCGGAAAGAAGCTAATTTGCCAAGACTGCTTAGACAGCAACAAGGAAAGGATGGATACATACGATGAATCTTGAATTATACGAAAAGTTCCGCAAGGTGCCGGAAACAGCAAAAAAAAATATCACCGGCGGCAGACTGTCTGGAATGACCGACATAAATCCAATGTGGAGAATCAAGACGCTTACTGAAGAGTTTGGAGTTTGCGGCTTCGGATGGTATTACGAGATTGTGGACCAATGGCTCGAAACTACAATGGCAAAAGACGAAATTACTGCAAACGTAAAGATAAACCTTTACGTTAAGAGAGGCGAAGAATGGAGCAAGCCGATCGTTGGAATCGGAGGTTCTATGCTTGTAGCAAACGAAAAGAAGGGTCTATATGTGAATGACGAGTGTTACAAAATGGCTCTTACAGATGCTATCTCCGTTGCATGTAAATCTCTTGGAATCGGTGCTGATGTGTACTGGGCTAAGGACAACACAAAGTATAATGACAGCAAAAAAGAAAATCAGGGATCTGCTTCGAAAGCAAAAACCTTAACCTATCGGGAAAAGCTGATTATCTACTTAAAGGAAAGCGGTTTATCATTTGCCGAAGTGGCAAAAGATTACGGCTTGAACGGCTCAACAACAGAAGAAAGATTTAAGGAAGTCTTGGACGACTTGGAGGGTAAATAATGCAGGACGTAACGAAAGATAGAGATAAATACATCGGCGGAAGCGACATCGCGGCGATTCTGAATATCTCTAAATTCAAGACCCGTTGGCAGCTTCTGAAAGAAAAAGCCGGAGTTGAGGAACCGTCTTTTACCGGAAACGTCTACACGGAATACGGAAATGAACTCGAGCCTAAAATCCGAGAATATGTGAACGCAGAACTTGACCATCACTTTGTAGAGGGCAAAGTCATTGAGGACTATCTTCGTTATCATGCTGACGGTGTAGATTTTAACGACAAATGTGTTTTAGAAATCAAAACCACCTCAGACATTCACGATGATATTTGGGACTATAAGCACTATCTGTGCCAGTTACTAATGGGAATGTGGATGTATAACTACAAACGCGGTGTTCTTGCGGTATATCACAGACCGGATGATTTTAATAAGAATTTTGATTCGGGTCGTTTGCAGATTTTCACAATCCGATATGAACAATTCGAAGAGTTTTGGAAAGAAATTTTTTCCGAAATAAAACGATTCCGAGAGGACTGGTTAAAACTGATGGAAAATCCATTCACAACTGAGGAAGAATTCCAACCGAAAGAGATTGTTGAGATTGCGGATAAGGTACTCTTTTTAGAATCGCAAATTGAAATCTATAAGGCAATCGAAAAAGAGTACAAGGACGCAAAGGCAAACCTCAAAGCAGGCATGGAAATGTACAACATCAAAACGTGGACGACACCAAGCGGAACAAAGATAACGCTTGTTCCGGACGGAGAACAGACCACGGAGAAAAAATTCAACGAAAAGCAATTCAAAGAAGATAACCCGGAACTGTACGAAAGATATTGCGAAGATGTAACAAAGAAAGGCAAGGCGGGATATGTGAGAATTACCGCAGGCAGTAAATGAAACTAAGGGAAAAGCCAAGGCTTGACGGAGACGATATTATAATCCCCTGCGCAAGCGGTCAGATTCGAGATTTGAGCGAGATTCTTCTAAGGCTCAATGAATTAGACCTAAGCAAAGATTACACGCTTGAAATCAAGCAAAAGAAGCGAAACAGGAGCCTTGATGCAAACGCTTACTTTTGGAAATTGATTCAGCAGCTTGCTATCAAGCTAGATATCGCATACATGGAACTTTATCGGTTCTACATAAAAGATTATGGCGTGTATAATATCGTTCCAATCAGGCAAGATGCGGTCAAGCGGTGGATAGAAAACTGGGAGAAAAACGGAAGCGGATGGGTATGCGAATCAATCGGAAAGTCAAAATTCCAAGGTTATGAGAACATCAAATGTTTTTTCGGGTCCAGTGCATACAACACCAAGGAAATGTCAAGGCTGATAGATGCAGTCGTGAAAGACTGCAAGGAAAACGGCATAGAGACTATGACACCAAGCGAACTTGAACGACTAAAGCAGGAGTGGAAATGAAATCAATTTTGCAAGAGAAAAAAGAATGCTTTGTGTGCCGGACTACACAAGATTTACAGCTGCATCATGTATTATACGGAACATCAAACCGAAAGCAGGCTGATAAGTACGGCTTAACCGTATGGCTTTGTCTCCGGCATCACACAGGAGATCGGGGCGTACACTTCGATAAGGGCTTAGATCTGAAATTAAAAGAAATGGCACAAGCTAAATTTGAAGAAACACACACAAGAGAAGAATTTATTAAAATTTTCGGGAGGAACTATTTATGAATAACGTAATTCTGATTGGCAGGCTTGTTAGAGA